>ENA-ORDA01000018-ORDA01000018.1-marine-metagenome-genome-assembly--contig:-NODE-18-length-150617-cov-9.603547_pt1 | contig 150617 bp, 139 predicted proteins | sample MGYA00237778_ERZ508506 | MGnify/ENA primary metagenome ERZ508506 (study PRJEB26177, sample SAMN06267891) | marine metagenome | isolation source: Monterey Bay, California, USA | place: Pacific...
CGTAAATGCAGGCATTCAAATAAACTGGTGATCAACAGCGTTTCAATCAGATAAACCGCCAAAATCTAAGCCTTGGCCCAAAGTGCGCCCTTTGGCTACGGGCTAAACTTGGTATCCTACAGAAGCATTTGTTGCAGGAATTGAAGTCAGTATTGTTTTAAATCCTGGCTGGGTAAGCCCTTTGATAAATGATCTCTAATTATGGCGTTGGTGTTTTGAGTTTAGAAAAGATAGTGTCGACAAAATCTCAAAGTGCGGAAATCGATGCAAATACCCAATTTAGAATATCTTAAGTCGTTTTACGTTGTTTGCACTTTTGGCTCAATTTCTAACGCGGAAGCAAAAACGGGTATTTCGCGAGCAACGCTAAGCAGGCATATAACGATTTTAGAAAAAGACCTAGCGTCTATTTTATTTCAAAGAAAGGCCGGTTCTTTACAAATTACAGATGTAGGGACGACTGTGTTTAAATACGCTCAAGAGATCATTCAATCGTCAGAGGATTTGTCGGAGGCAATTTCGCTTAAAAACTCTGATCTGTCCGGTCCTATCAGAATACACGCATCTAGTGGTTTAGCTTCTATCCATATGCCAAGAATGATATTGGGCCTCAACGTAGCATTTGAAAACTTAAAATTAGAGATAAAACCAATGGCATCCGTCTCAATGGATGCTGACGAAGATGCTGATATTGCCATTCAAACCTTTATGCCAACGCGCAAAGATCTGATTGCAAGTAAGATAGGCGAAATTCAGTGTGGAGTATATGCATCCAAAACATACCTTGAAAAGAGAGGGGAGCCGCAATCCTTATCAGATCTTGAAGATCACTGTCTTATCGGTACTGTTCCGCAATCTCTCAAGAAAGTAGTTCAAGAGACTTTTGATATAGATTTGTCAAAACATGAGGATCTAATTAAATGCGAAGATTATCCACTGATTTGGCAAATGGTGGTTGCAGGATGTGGCATTGGCATGACGCATCTTTTTCAAGGGGATAACGAACCGGCTGTCAAACGCATCCTGACGGAAATGGACACCTTAACCTTTCCTGTCTGGTTGGTCGCGCAACCTGATTTTAAGACACGCGCACGTGTTCAATTGGTTTACCGCTATCTAGCCGATGAATTGCGTTTGGTTCTAAACAATGACCATGTTTAAATGCGATAAAAAGGCATTTGGCGAAAGATCTAAGTAAGTCACTTTCGATTTATTTCCGAACTACGTCTGTTGCGATAGAAAGGTGTATTTTCTATCCGAAGAAGATTTAAATAGTTTTGGGTGAATAGAAGGTTGATTTGCATGCATGCTCGAAGCACAATATTTGGCTGACATTTACGCAATGGAACTGCACAAAGCAGAAGACCTTACGCACAACGTAGGCTGGGTTAATTCAGTTTAATAAACTTGCGTCGACATCATACAAAATAAGTTTTCAGGCTTTTCGCTTTGTTGACTTAAATGTCCATCACTTTCAACAAAGCCAGCGAAAAAAGCCTTTTGAATATTACTGCAGCTGGCGATGTGGGTTTCCCGCCGTTTTGAAGCCACTAAGACTTATGTGGAATATGTAGGATTACGATCTACCTCATCGAAGAGTGAAAACCATTTAAAGGGTAGTACATGTTTAAATTCTTCCAGATAATTATTGCGTCGATCATTCTTGCAGGGTGTGCCCTTAAACCATCAATAGATGACGCTAAGTTATCGGACAAAACCTTTCAACTAGAGCAGTTTTTCGATGGTAAAGTCAAAGCATACGGCCAATTTCAAGACGTGTTGGGAAATGTTAGTAGACGTTTTGTTGTTGATTTAGAGGGATCATGGGACGGTGAAGCACTTACTCTAGTAGAAGATTTTACTTATTCGGACGACAGTACAGAACAGCGAATTTGGACTTTGGCAAAGGGGGAAGGCGATACTTGGACTGGGGATGCCAAAGGAGTAATTGGTGAGGCGAAAGGTAAAATTGAGGGTGATACGTTTTACTGGGCGTATAAAATAGACTTGCCACTTCCCGATGGCGAGATGAGAGTTTCTTTTGATGATTATATGTGGCTGCTAGACGATGATAGGGTTCTCAATATCGCCTATATGTCGAAGTGGGGGGTTCCTTTAGGACAAGTCACCATCATGTTTGAGAAACTGTAATTCTATTAGATGTGTTGGCCACCAAAACAGTTGTCCAATGCCAATGTTGATTTATTTTACGTAAGCGTGTTGGGTTTTCTTTCAAGAAGTGCTGGACCTAAAGCGAGATTTCCGAACCAATCACACACTCATCATTTACAATAGTATTGATATTATAAAGCTTATTGTCAGCGCAATTTGTTATCTGTGATTAGACTAGTACGCGTATGAGATTGAGGAACTAAACATGAGAATATTATTTACTGGTGGATCAGGTAAAGCTGGAAAGCACAGCGTAAACTACTTATTCGAACAAGGTCATTCAATTCTTAACCTCGATCAGGTCAATCTTGACCATCCAAAGGTTTTGACCCGTTTTGCTGATATCACGGATGCGGGGCAAGTGTTTGATGTAATGGGTAGCTACGCAAATTACGATGAACTTGCCCATGGCACAGGCGTTCCTAAGTTCGATGCAGTTGTCCACTTTGCCGCAATCCCGCGCTTGCTTATGACGAGTGATAACGAATGTTACAGAGTTAATACTCTTGGAACCTACAATGTCATAGATGCCGCTGTGAAAATGGGTGTGCGCAAGGTGATATTCGCATCTTCTGAGACAACTTACGGAATTTGCTTTGCCGATGGTGAGGTGAAACCGGATTACTTGCCCATTGATGAGGCGCATCCGACTATTCCAGAAGACAGTTATGCAATGTCAAAAGTCGTGAACGAAGCGACTGCTCAAAGCTTTCAACGCAGAACTGGCATCGATATTTACGGTTTGCGAATAAACAATGTTATTGAACCGCACGAATATATTGAAAACTTTCCCGCTTTTATGAAAAATCCGGATTTAAGACGGCGAAATATCTTTTCTTACATCGATGCTCGTGATCTTGGGCAAATGGTTCAAAAGTGCTTACAAACGGATGGTTTAGGGTATCAAGTTTTCAATGTATCTAATGATAATCACTCAGTCGGTTTAACATCAGAAGAATTGATCAATATCTACTATCAACAGGTTCCTGTTAAACCTGATGAGGTTCCCAAAAGCTTTTATTCAAATGAAAAGGCAAAACGTTTGTTAGGATTTAAGCCTGAACATAGTTGGCGAGATTATATTTAACTTTAATTATCTTTAAGGAATCTTTGCCAGCCGGATGTGACGAAAGTACATGATACTTTCAAACGAAACGTCTAGCTCTGCGTCACACATTTGTATTAGACTTACCCGATGACGAAAAGTGTAAACTTAGATGAGCTAGACCAGTTCTTGTCTTCTGACGAAAGCCCAGAGAACTGTATGATGCTATCGGATTTAGACGGCCTTTTACACGGTGTGATTTGCTCTCCCTCTCCTGTCTCATCTGATGTGTGGATGGCAGCAGGGCTTGGGGCAGAGCTGAAAGAACTACCTGAGTGGGTCGTTAATACTCTGACTGATCGCTATATGGAGATTGCTCAAGGGCTTGCTCATGATCCGATGGTTGTAGAACCAATATTCTGGCAAGCCAAAGAAGGGCATGTGATTGCGATGGATTGGTGCGAAGGCTTTATGAAAGCTGTCAGCCTAAACCCAAAAGAGTGGCTTAGACTAAGTGAGAGCGGTAAGGATGGCCATTTAATGACCCCTATCTTGCTTCACATGATTGATGAACAGGGCAACTCAATGATGGGGATAACGCAAGACCAGTTGGACAAGGCTTTGTTTCAGGCTTCTGAGGTCATCCCAGATAGTGTGGCTAGAATCTACTTATACTGGCAATGAACAGCCTTTTCTAAGGTGAACAGACGTACTTTAAATTAAGGATAGATCTTACCTTTTGGGTTTGGTAGCGATTTCATCTTGTTTAGCGATTGGATAAACGATGCTTAAGTTGCGTCACAGTTATATTCTTAAATACAGACTACTCTGTTTGATACTTTCAGTAGGGTATTTCTTATATCAGTTCACTCAAGCTAACTATGATAACTTTGGTATTCAGTTTCGGTATCTGACTATTTGGGGTCTGACTTGCGCTATGGTGGCAACATTGCTTTTGTATAAACGTAACCGCCACGATCTTCCCGAAAGTTACTTGCCGTTTGTTTCTGCAACGGCTGTATTGAACGCTATGGTTGTTTTTCTTTATTGGAAGCTATACTTCATTGATCCCAGCTTGGTAAATTATTCAGGATCAATAGTTTGGTTTCAGGAGTACTACCTGCATATACTTGGCCCTGCTTTAATAATTCTGGACGCATTGCTGTTTAACAATTCTTTTACGCAAGTTAAGAAGGGTACCGTGGCGATCTTGGGTATATGTTTGCTTTATATCTTTTGGTCAGAAGTTGTAACAGGACCGCAAAATATTACGCCAAAGGGTACTGTGACCAACGGTTTACCGTATCCTTTTCTAAACAACATGACGTTTAGCGAGCGAGTGAACTTTTACGCGACAACTATAATCACTGGCCTTGGGTTTTATGCGGCTGGCTGGGGTTTGGCGAAGTTAAAGTTAAAGTTTGTGGAATGACTGGCTCACTGCAAGTGTAGTGACCCCAAAAGGCTCCAAATATAGAATGAGGGGTCCTAATTATGAGGAAGTAAGATTATTATTCATATGAGCTTAAGAACTACCCCTTAAGTTTGTTACTTTTTAGCTCTAGAGCTTATGACGTGCAGAAGCCTCTAAGTTAAAGAAGACTAACTCTTAATATTTAAACATAAACAATTAATAACACTTATGAAAACAAACACAAAATCATCTCAGCTACCCTGCAATGAGGATAGTATAGTTGTGTAGGCCTCGGTAAGCCTCATAAGTCGACATCTGATCTGACTTCGAAAAGAAAATAATATCATGCTAGCAAACAGGCTCATTGGAGTTGACGTCGAAACCACGTCGTTGAACGCAGTAATTTTGGATGCACATGGTCAAGTGCTCGAGCGATTTTTCGAAGGCTAAGACAAAGCAGAGGGTCGTGTTAAACATACCGCCATAAATGAAAATCCAATTTTAATTCAGTATATTACATCGTTATATTAAATAGAAAATGGCGCGCCCAAGGGGTAATTTCACTTGTTACGATAGCACCGAATTACTGCTAACATCTTTATATCATTTTTGTAGTTAAATTGATGATCTTTCAAATAAAAAACTTGCTATCGATGTAATAACTCCATTTATTGAAGGCTAAGTCAAATTCTGGGAGATAGGATGAATGGCTGTATCGACGATACAAAGCGATCTTGAAATTTATGGAAATATCCAAAGCCAAGGAGAGGTTGTGATTTCTGGGTCCATTAAAGGCAATGTTGCCGCAAAAGCCGTTGATGTGAAAGACAGCGGAATGATCGCGGGCAATATCACATCAGAAGAAGTGCTGACCGAAGGTAAAATTAAAGGTAAAATCAAAGCCACATCCGTAAACCTAAAACTGACCTCATCCACCGATACGCAAATGGTAAGCAATACGCTTGTGGTAGAAACAGGGGCTGCGCTTTTGGGGAAATTCAAAATCGGGGCGTAAGCAACTGTGCTTTGGGGTATGCTTTATTTTCTGATAAAGACAGTCTTTTAATTTTTACGCAGTTCAGATCCAAGCCGCCAGGCCATCCAATCTTCTGGCGTATCAAGATCGTTTGTTGCATGCGAGCCGGGCAGCGCAATATGTTTTATCGCGTTTCTGTCTTGTGCGATCAAGGCACGGGCGCCTTGATCGCCCTTTAAGGTAGTTAAGGATTTAAAGCAGCGATTGGGAAACACCACCGGATGGCCCAGCCTCCCATCGGTAGAAATTGCTTGAGCAATTACCTCGGGGTTTTTCTGATGCGCAGCCACTAAGAGCTCAATATCCTCGCGCGTTAAGTCTGGCATATCTGCTGGAATGATCATCACACCAGAATGAATGCTCTTTTTCAACATGCTTGCGGCGCTGGCCAGCGAATAGCCCATGCCGCTTTGTGAATTTAAAATGAAGCGTCGCTCAATTGGCAGGCCAAGCAAACAAATTGATCTGGGATGGGCCGCATCTGGCAAGGCTACGATCACCTTTGCTGAGACTTGGCAAGCAAGCAGGGTTATGCGCTGAATTTGGGGCAGGCCAGAGATTTTCTGCGTCAGTTTGTCTAATCCTCGCATCCGCTTGGATTGCCCAGCTGCCAAAATGATAATCGCCATTTCCATTTAGGTTTTATACGGCATTTAACGCAAAATGTAGACCCTAGAATTCTGAGCGCGGGCTATTTGGCTGCAAAGTGATCGCTTAACCCTTACATTTACCCTTCCAAACAGGCGCCAAAATATTGGCTCGGGCAAGGTTTAGAGTGGCCTGATTTTCAATTCTGTGATGCGGTTTGCAATACGACCCGAAACTTCAAAGCGAAACCCGTGAAAGCTAAAAACCTGACCTATAATGGGTATCGTTTGCGCCTCGTGAATGACCAACCCGGCGATTGTGTTGGCTTCGGTATCGGGCAAGGCCCAATCATTAGCGCGATTTAGGTCTCGAATGGTCATCGTGCCGTCAATTACAAATTGCCCATCCTCGGTCTGTGCAATCGAGCTGGTGACATTTTCGTCAAATTCATCTGTGATCTCGCCAACGATTTCCTCAAGTATATCTTCTAACGTCAAGAGGCCTTGCAAACTGCCATATTCATCAACGATCAACGCAAAATGCGCATGTCGGAGCAAAAACTGCCGCATTTGATCATCCAATGGCGTTGTGTTGGGCACAAAATACGGCTCCATCGCCACATCTCTAATATCAAACGAGTCAAAGTTGCGCGTCGCCGTTTCTGGATTGCTCATAATTCGGTACACTGTACGCGCAAGATCTTTGGCATGGATCACACCAATTATGTTTTCGGGGTCATCCTTATAAACAGGAAGCCGCGTATAGCTGCTATCAAGGCATTGATTTAAGATATCCATCGGCGGTTGGTCTGCATTGATCATTTCAATTTTTGAACGATGCAGCATAATTTCTTCAACCGCCCGCTCAGACAGGTCAAGCGCCCCAAGAATACGATCTCGGTCTTCCTTTTCAACGATCCCCTCAGAATGCCCAAGGCTCAAGGCCCCGGCGATTTCTTCGCGCATCGCCTGATCAAGCATATGTGTATCGCTGCGCACGCCAAACAATCTGAGCACACCCCCAACCAGCCAGCGCACGGCGCTGGCGAAAGGCGAGAATAAAACAATACATATTTGGATGGGGCGGCTGACGCGGGCTGCTGCGGCCTCCGCATTTGTAATGGCGTAAGTTTTTGGCAAAACTTCTGCGAAGACTAAAATGAGAACCGTCATCACCAAAGTTGCCAGTGCCACGCCACTTTCGCCAAAAGATCGCGTGAAAACAGCCGTTGCCAAAGATGTTGCCAGAATATTAACCAAATTATTGCCCAATAGGACCGAGCCGATCAGGCGCTCATTATCTTCGGTGATGTTAAGGGCGCGTTTCGCAGCGCGGGAACCCTTATCCGCCTGCGCCCGCAATTTTCCGCGCGAGGCAGCGGTTAAAGCCGTTTCGCTGCCCGAAAAAAAGGCAGAAAGAATTATCAAGCCCATGATGGTGCTGATCGTGATCCAGAACGCGGTATCCATATCGGTTTCCGATGTGCCTTTATTCGCTAGGTTAAACTTTTATAATCTATGCAGCTTATGCTCTGTGCGTTCAAGTCGGTTTGCTGGGCAGCCGGTCTATTTGGCTTTTTTTGATGTGCTGGAAAGCGGGTGGTGGTCTAATACCAATTGTTGAAGCTGATCTTCCAGAACATGGGTATAAATCTCAGTAGTGGCAATATCTGCATGCCCCAAAAGCGTTTGTATAACCCGCAAATCTGCCCCATTCGCCAGTAAATGGCTGGCAAATGCATGCCGGATCGTATGGGGTGTGACTTTGGAAACATCTAAACCCGCGACAAGCGCCCAAGATTTAATTTTTTGATAAAACCAAATCCGTGACATCGGCGTATTGGCGTCGCGCGAGGGAAATAAGAAGCGCGACAGCGGCTTGCCATCTTTGCGCGCCTGTTTGTCTTCCATGTCGCGCAGCGCAATCCAAGCCGCCAAATGGCGTTGGGCTGCTGAGGTTAGGGGCACCAGCCGCTCTTTACCGCCTTTGCCGCGTACCAGCAGCATCTGAGGCGTCCCTCGAACCTCTGCCAATTGCAAAAAGAGCAGCTCGCTCACCCGCATTCCAGTTGCATAAAGCAGGTGCATCAAACACGCGCTGCGGCTCTGTTCCCGCAGATCTTTGCCAGCGCTTTCGGCGGTTGCAAGTAATCTATCAACATCGCTTATGCTCAGCGTTTTGGGAAGCTTTTGGCTTCGCCCTAGGCCGGTGATTTGAGCAGCGGGATTGTCGTTTCGCCATTCTTCGGTAAAGGACAGAAGAAAAAACTGTTTTATTACCGATAAACGGCGTGCTCGGGTTGCGGGGGCAAAACCCTTTTGTTCTTGGTCAACCAGATAAGATTCAATGTGCTTTTGGGTGACCTTAAGCAGTTTGTTCCGGTTTCCCTGAAGCCAAGTCGCGAAATCTCTTAAGTCACGTTCATAAGCCGCGATTGTATTTTTTGAGGCGCCCGTTTCGGCAATTTTTATTTCTAAAAAACTGTGAATAAGCCCCTGATCTGTTGTCATTAATAGCCCAACTTAATTAATGAGAGCGTTGCGCGTCGTGCGGTGTCGTCAAGCCCAATGTGACGTAAGGTGGACAGCGCTTCGATTAAATCTTGGAGGTCACCGTCGCTGCCCTTTTCGAATTGTAAAGTTGCGTTCAGAATAACTTCGCCCAGCTTGCCTTGCGCCAATAAATTGCTCACCGAATAGGGAATACGCGGCGTTTTATAGGCTTTTAAAATGGCCTGTTCAAATTCATTCCGAGGGGAAAAAAAGGTAAATCGGTTTAACGCAACCGCGACCTCTAAGCGATGTTTGCGCGATCGGGTGATAAGAGCTTTTGCCGCATCTTGGTAATGATCGGTCAACAACCCCATTTCATGCACCAAAACAAGATCTTGTTTTAATAGGTTGGCCGCGACGAGGCGTTTGTAAAAAAGCCGCGCGATCGGCGTTGCAAGCGCCGAAGTGCCCATAGCGCTCCAGACAGTGCGTAGCGCAACTGATATCCGCGCAGGCGCGTTGGCCTCTAGAGCCTGTTCCAAGTCTTGGATCATGGTGACTCGGTCCCATATTCCACCTGAGGCAGGAGCTGGTTTTTTTGTTAATAAACCCAATAATTGATTATCGCTGAAAACGCCGCTTTTGCTTAAGCGTTCTGCAGCCTCTAATTGTGCTTTCCAGCCCTTATCGCCAGAGAGTTCGGCGACCGAAAAGGCCAGGGGTAAGTTATTGGCGGGCACAGGCTCACCAAAAGCTTCATATAGACGATATTCAAGCGGTGTTGGGACGCTATCGGCTGAAAAATAAAGATCGCTTATTTTTTCTGAGCCCGTTTCCAGAAAAAAATGCAACATGGCGGTTTCGCGTGGTGTTAGGCTTTGCAACGCCTCTGCGGTGGTCAACATAATATTCGCGCTTTGCCATTCCCCCCGGCGCGCAAGGCAATAAATGCGGGCGCTGTCGTTTTCAAATGCGGCCCCTAATTGGAGAACCTGTTCGCAGGCGGGTTCCAGAGCTTCACTATACATAGAAAGATCGAATAGAATGGGCACCAAAGGTGCGGGCAGGGGGGCGGCGCGTTCTAACATTGCAAGTGCAGGGTCGATGGCACCATATTGTATCAATTTTTCAAGCTTCGCCCGAAGGAAGTTAAATTTTCCGTTGCTGTCATAAGGCGCATCGCCCTCTGCCAGCATGACCCGCATAGTAAGACTTTGAATCGAAGGGTTTTGACTTACTTGGCTGGCTTCTAAAAGGCTGAGCAAATCCTGCGTTGTGCTGTTGCGCCATAGCGTCACGGGCAAACCCGTGACTTCCGGGGGCAGTAAGCCCACAGCGTCGCGTTGGATGTCTCTTAAAACCGTTACTTCAATATCGGTTGAAACGGTTGCGCTGAGGGCGGGGTTTTCGCGTAGATTCGGCGTTGAAGATAGTTTAGGGCTGCCTTTTATGCTGTGCTCTGCCAGCCAATCAATTGCCGATAACGGCGTTTCTGCATGTACGCCCAAGGGCAGCATCAAACAGAAAAGCCAAAACCTACCCTTCATTCAGAATCACCGGCACCGTTGTTAAACTTCGCGTAGGCGCGAAGGACACGCCAAAAAAAGGACCCAAATAAGCAAATAAAATCAAAGACATAAAGCTTAATATTGCCAGTAGGAAAAGCCATTTTATAAGACGGAACATGCACGAGACCTTGGTGAAAACGCATTTAACTTAATTTATACCTAGCCTTTCTTCCAATATCACGCCATTTCCTAGTCACAATTGACGTTTTTGATTTGTTTGCCAATAAGGAACAGCATGGCGCTGATATTAAAAAAACCTCTGGTCTTTGTTGGCATGATGGGGGCGGGTAAAACAGCGGTTGGTAAAGCCGTTTCTCAGGTGCTGAATGTGCCCTTTCTCGATTCAGACTCAGAGCTTGAAAAGGCTGCCAACCTTACCATTCCAGAAATTTTTGACCGCCATGGAGAGGCTTTTTTCCGCAAGAAAGAAACGCAAGTCATCACTCGCTTACTTGGCAGCCAATTATGCGTTCTTTCAACCGGGGGTGGGGCGTTTATTTCTGAGCAAAACCGAGCAGCGATCTCTGCGCAGGCCGTTTCGGTTTGGTTAAACGTGGATTTGGATGTTTTGTGGAATCGCGTCCGTCACAAAGGCAACCGTCCGCTTTTGAAAACATCTGATCCTTTTGCCACGTTGAAGTCCTATTATGACAAGCGCCAGAGTTTTTATGCTTTGGCCGATATCGAGCTTCGATCAAACGCTTTTAATTCAATTGATGAAATGGCGTTGAAAGTGATCGCGGCGTTGCGTACGAAACCAGAGCTTATTGAGGAAAAAAACGATGCGTAAAGTGCATGTGGATCTGGGCGCGCGCTCTTATGATATTGTCATTGGCACCGCCATTATAGACGATTGTGCAACGCTGCTGCGCCCTTTATTGCATCGCATGAAAGTGGCAATTGTCACGGATGATCAGGTCGGTGCATTGCATCTTGATGCTTTGGTAGGAACGTTAACAGGCGCCGGCATCGACTGCGTGAGCCTGAACCTGCCCGCAGGCGAGGCGACCAAATCATGGGCTAAACTGGGCGACACTGTAGATTGGCTGCTTGCGCAAAAAATTGAGCGTCTAGACGTGGTTATCGCGTTGGGCGGGGGCGTTATCGGCGATCTTGTTGGTTTCGCGGCCGCAATTTTACGAAGAGGTGTCCGCTTCGTTCAAATTCCAACGTCCTTATTGGCCCAAGTTGACAGCTCGGTGGGTGGTAAAACCGGCGTGAATAGCCGCCATGGCAAAAATCTAATCGGGGCATTTCATCAGCCCAGCTTGGTTCTGGCAGATATCGGCATTCTCGACAGCCTGCCGCAGCGCGATCTTATCGCCGGATATGGCGAGGTTGTAAAATACGGGCTGCTTGGAAATGCTGATTTTTTCGAATGGCTCGAGGTGAACGGCCCTTTGATTGCTGCAGGCGATAAGGTTGCGCGCGAGGAAGCCGTTAGAACATCGTGTCAAATGAAAGCCGATATCGTGATGCGAGATGAAACCGAGCAGGGTGATCGCGCTTTGCTCAATCTTGGGCACACGTTCTGTCATGCTTTGGAAAATGCAACCGGCTATTCACAGCGTCTGCTGCATGGTGAGGGAGTTGCCATTGGCACGGCGCTGGCATTTGAACTGTCAAGCCGATTGCAGCTTTGCTCTCAGGAAGATCCCAGCCGCGTTCGGGCGCATCTCCGCCAGATGGGGATGAAATGTGATCTTAAAGATATTCCTGGCGATTTGCCCACAGCAGAGGCGCTTTTGGATCTTATGTTGCAAGATAAGAAGGTGCTCGATGGCACATTACGCTTGATACTTGCCAAAGGCATTGGTCAGGCTTTCCTTACGTCTGACGTACCACAATCGGCGCTGCTTGGGCTTTTGAAAGATGCGCTGGCTGATCGTGCAGCCTAATTTAAGGCTGCGCATATATCTATCTTAAAAGGGAATTTCATCATCCAGGTCGCGTGACGGGCTGGGTTGCCCTTGCGGCGAAGCATAGCCGCCGCTCGCGGGCGTGCCACTGTCATAACTTCCCATATCGTCATTGCCGATGCTGCCATAACCAGCGGAGGCGCCAGCATTATCGCTGCGACCGTCAAGCATGGTAAGCTCTGAGCGGTAAGGGCGCAGCACAACCTCGGTGGAATAACGATCGGCGCCGGATTGATCCTGCCATTTTCGGGTTTCCAATTGACCTTCAATGTAAATTTTAGAGCCTTTGCGTAGATATTGCTCAGCCACGCGCACCAGTGGTTCTGAAAAGATCGCAACGCTGTGCCATTCCGTTTTCTCGCGGCGCTCGCCGGTGTTTCGATCTTTCCAATTTTCAGATGTGGCGATGCGAAGGTTGCAAACTTTGCCTCCATTTGGGAAATTTCGCACCTCGGGGTCTCGGCCTAAATTTCCGATTAAAATAACCTTATTTACCGAGCCCGCCATGATGTTTCTCCTGTCGAATCTAAAACCAATCTTATTCAGGTTAGAACATTCAAAACCAGTGAAGGAAAGATTAATTGCGCGTCGCGTTTCGTGAATGGCTGTTTTAGAAGCCCATAAACGGGTTTCTGCGATGAAAGCGACGCTTTACCGAAGGCGTTACGGCTCAAAGCCGTCTTGGGTCGCATCTGCTCCAGTGATCCATTTTGCTGCGAAACCACGTGCGTTGTCGTTTGGCATATTGACGGGTTGCGATTGTGGCGTCTTCGATCGCTTTGCTTAACGACATTTCTCCGCGCAGATGCGCGATTAATTGGCGTGCTCCAATGGCGCGCGAGGCAGGCAAATCAGCGCTCCAGCTGGGAAGATTTGCCACTGCTTCCTCCAAGGCGCCTTCCTCGATCATTTTGTGAAAACGGTTTTGAATGCGCTGGTTTAACCAATCTCTATCAACATCGCATAGAAGCGTGATACATCGCGTTTCTGGCAAGAGCGGCTTGGGGGTAGAGGCTTGCCAGACGGCAATCGATCGTCCGGTGGCTTTCTGCACTTCCCAAGCCCTTTGAACGCGCATTGGGTTTTTGCAGTCAATTTGGTTTTTGGTTGCGGTATCAATCCCGCTGAGAAGCGAGCCAAAGCCATTCTTACTTATTTCTTCTTCCGCAGCTTCGCGAATTTCTGGGGGAATGGCCGGAATATTTGCCAAACCTTTTGTCAAAGCTTGAAAATAAAGCCCTGTGCCGCCGGTTATGATTGGGCGCCGCGGCGCGTTTAGCAAGGGTGTGATTTCTGCCAGCCAATGACCCACGGAATAGGCTGCGTCGGGTGCAATATGGCCGTATAAAAAATGTGGCGCTTTATCTTCATCAACGTTGGAAGGCCGAGCGGTTAATACTCGCCAGTTGCTGTAGATTTGAAATGCATCGGCGTTGAGGATCGCGCCGCCAAACCGCTCGGCTATTTCCATCGCGAGGGCAGATTTGCCGCTGGCCGTGGGGCCGGCAATCAAGATCGGGCACGTGTCCGCTTGCTGGGCAATATCTGACAGAGTAAACTTATTCATCCGGATCGCTTCACTTTTACGCCTGGGCACAGGTTTACCGGCTATTGTTCCTCGAGTGAATGTGTGATTGAAGAAAAAAATACACTTAATACAATTTGATGTTCATCTGTGCTTGTCAAAGGAGCCGTTACATGACCGAGGCCACACCGTCCCAAACAACCTATTCACGTGTCATGTTAAAAATTTCAGGTGAAGCATTGATGGGAGAAACCGGGTTTGGTTTGCATCCGCCCACCGTTGAACGCATCGCGCAAGAAGTCAAATCAGTGCATGATATGGGGGTTGAAATTTGCATGGTGATTGGTGGTGGAAATATCTTTCGCGGCCTTCAGGGCAGCGCGCAGGGTATGGAGCGGACGACCGCCGATTATATGGGCATGCTTGCCACCGTGATGAACGCCTTGGCGATGCAAAGCGCGCTCGAGGGGCTGGGGGTGTTTACGCGCGTGGTGAGTGCAATACCGATGGACCAAGTGTGTGAGCCCTATATCCGCCGCCGCGCGGTTCGCCACCTTGAGAAATCGCGCGTTTGTATATTTGCCGCCGGAACGGGCAACCCCTATTTCACCACGGATACAGCTGCGACCTTGCGCGCAACCGAAATGGCCTGTGAGGTTATTTTAAAAGGCACAAAAGTGGACGGTGTGTATGATAAAGACCCTGTTAAATTTTCCGATGCAAAACGCTACACAGATATCACATATGATGATGTTTTGGCGAAGCATTTGGCGGTGATGGATGCAAGTGCAATCGCGCTTGCTCGGGATAATAATCTGCCGATTATTGTGTTTTCCTTAGATGAACCCGGTGGTTTCAAGGGAATACTCGCCGGAGAAGGTCTCTATACAAAAGTGTCTGATTAGGGTTACAAGACTTTTAAGATGCGGAACCGCCAGCTTGCGGTGTAACATAAATAACGAGTTTAGGGCATGGCAGACGATTTTATTTTAGATACAGATGATTTACAGCGTCGTATGGATGGGGCTCTGGGGGCTCTGCGCACAGAATTTGCGTCGCTGCGTACGGGCCGAGCCTCGGCTTCGATGCTTGAGCCAATTACAGTTGAAGCCTACGGGCAAAGAACGCCGATCAATCAGGTTGGCACCGTGAATGTGCCCGAACCGCGCATGGTAACGATCAACGTATGGGATAAATCGATGGTGAATGCCGTTGAAAAATCTATCCGTGAAAGTGGTCTTGGTATAAATCCGCAGTTAAATGGCACGATTATCATGTTGCCAATCCCGGAATTGAATGAAGAGCGGCGTAAAGAATTGACCCGTGTCGCGGCGCAATACGCCGAGCATGCACGGGTTGCGGTGCGCAATATCCGCAGAGATGGTATGGATCAGGTGAAAAAAGCCAAATCCGATGGTCTGTCTGAGGATGATCAAAAGTTTTGGGAAGATGAGGTTCAAAGCCTAACAGACACGATGATTAAAGCCGTCGATACGTCTCTTGAAAAAAAGCAAACCGAAATAATGCAGGTGTGATTGAGCAAAGATGTCTAAGGATTTCTTGCAAAACCAAGGCCCTGCCCATGTCGCGATCATCATGGATGGGAATGGCCGCTGGGCCGAGCTGCGTAAAAGACCGCGTTTACTTGGGCACTACGCCGGCGCACGCCGGGTTCGTGAAATCGTAGAAAGCTGTCCTAGTGTTGGCGTTAAGTATTTAACGATTTTTGCATTTTCAACAGAAAATTGGAAACGTACGCAATCCGAAGTGTCAGGTTTGATGAGTTTGTTTCGGCGCTATATCCAACGCGAAGCACAGAATTTGAAAAAAGAGATGGTGCGGGTTCGTTTTATAGGTGACAGGCGCCGCCTCGACAACAAACTCGTCGATCTCATGGATGAATTAGAGCTGTTGACAAGTGAAAATGATCTTGTTCATTTGACCATCGCGCTCAATTACGGCGGCCGTGATGAGGTGGCTCGTGCCACTAAGCGATTAGCATATGATGTGCAAAAGGGCAGCCTTGACCCAAAAACCATTGATGAGGAAACGCTGCCAAAATATTTGGATACCTATGTTTTGCCTGATCCCGATTTGGTCATCAGAACGTCGGGCGAGGCGCGTATTTCTAACTTTTTGCTGTGGCAATCGGCCTATGCCGAATATGAGTTTATTGATACTCTTTGGCCAGATTTCAACAAAGAAACGTTTAAGCAAACGTTGGATAACTACGTGGGCCGCTCTCGGCGATATGGGGGCGTTTCAACATGACTTCCAGCACTGCTTGGGCTGATTTGCCTCTGCGGCTGGCCTCTGCGGTTATTTTACTCCTTGTTTGTGGCTTTGCGCTGTGGAGCGGAGACTTTGTGTTCACGCTGCTTCTGACTGTGATCTTATTCGTTATGCATTGGGAATTGGCGCATATGTTGACGCCCATGTCAAAGCAGGTAGGAGCCGTCAGCGGAACCATCGCGGTGCTGACGCTGATATTGGTTTTGCGCAATCCCGATAGCGTAAAAGGAATAATTTATTTGGGCTTAGGGGCAGCCTGTCAGGCTGGTTTGTATTTTCGCCTAAAATGGCAGGGCGCGTTGGCGTCTGTTTGCATATTCATGACCGTCTTTTATCTGGTTGCGCTGCGCGCATCATCGGGCTTGGAGATGATATTATGGTTGATCTCGATCGTGGTTTTGACGGATGTTTTGGGTTATTTTGCTGGGCGTGTCATTAAGGGCCCCAAATTTTGGCCGAGCGTTAGCCCCAAAAAAACATGGTCTGGTATTTTGGCGGGCTGGCTTGCTTCTGGCATTTGTGGATGGTTTTGGGTGTCTTACGGATTTTTGCCGCTATCTGCAGGGTTTGCAGTTTTTTTCTCGGTGGCTTTGGCCTTTGCATCGCAAATCGGGGATATTGGAGAAAGCGCCTTAAAGCGCGGGGCAGATCAAAAAGACAGCTCAAGCCTCTTGCCCGGGCATGGCGGCTTTTTGGACCGTTTTGACGGTTTGGTAGGCGCTACAATCGTATTTGCCGCGGCCAATATGTTCATGAGTTTCGGATGAAACGAATTAGCGTATTTGGCGCAACGGGTTCAATTGGGCAAAGCACGCTTGATCTCGTGAAACGTGACCGTGAAAATTTTGACGTTCTTGCGTTATCTGGCGGGCGGAATATTGCGCAACTTGCGCAAGATGCAATTTCCACCGGAGCTCAGGTTGCGGTAACAGCCTTTGATGAGGAATATCTTGCTCTGAAAGAGGCTCTGGCCGGAACAAAAGTACAAGCAGCGGCTGGACATAATGCCTTATTAGAGGCCGCCGATCAGAGCGCAGATTGGGTGATGTCGGCAATTGTTGGCGCGGCAGGCCTTGAACCGGGGTTGCGGGCTATGCAGGCGGGGGCGGATCTGGCTTTGGCCAATAAAGAAAGTATGGTGGCAGCTGGTGCCTTAATGCGCAAAACATCGGCTCAGAATAACGTGGCTTTGTTGCCTGTAGACAGCGAGCATTCTGCGGTGTTTCAGGCTTTGATGGGGGAAGGCCGCGATACTGTTGAGCGGGTGATATTGACCGCATCTGGCGGAGCATTTCGAGATTGGAGCTATGACGATTTGGCGCGGGCGACACCAGAGCAAGCCGCAACCCATCCGAATTGGAATATGGGGCAAAGGATTACGATTGACAGCGCCTCCATGTTCAATAAGTCCCTGGAAATAATTGAAGCAAAAGAACTTTTTGATTTGAACTCGGGCCAAATTGAAGTGCTGATCCATCCGCAGTCATTGGTGCATGCTTTGGTTGGCTTTCATGATGGCGGGTTGATGGCGCATGTCGGGCCGGCTGATATGCGGCACGCGATAGGCTATGCACTCTATCACCCGCATCGCAAAGCCCTGCCGATTGAGCGCTTGAACCTTGCGGAAATTGGCAGCTTGGAATTTTCAGCGCCTGATTTTAAGAAATACCCTGCTTTGGCACTGGCCTATGAGGTGCTGGATATTGGGGGGTTGTCGGGGGCGGTGTATAACGCGGCCAAAGAGGTTGCATTGGATGCGTTCATTGATCGAAAAATTGGATTTCTGGTGATGGCTGATGTGGTTCGAAGCGTGTTGGATGCGGTGTTTGGCGGATCCAATACACCGCTTTCAGAGCCGTCGCTGGAAAATATTCTTCAGATGGATCAAATCGGGCGCATGGAAGCTAACACAAAAATTCAACATTTAATGTAAATCTGACAGGATAGAAGTTTGGACGTATTTTCATTGGTTCCCGCCTTTGGTGGTTTAATTGTCACTTTGTCGGCGTTTTTTGTCGCGTTGTCAGTCATTGTGGCAGTGCATGAATATGGTCATTACATTGTCGGCCGCTGGAGTGGGATCGAGGCCGATGTCTTTTCGCTTGGGTTTGGTCCGGTTATTGTGTCTCGGGTCGACAGACGCGGCACGCGTTGGCAATTTGCGCTGATTCCGTTTGGCGGTTATGTCAAATTTAAAGGCGATAAAGACGCTGCCAGCGGGGCAGACAGCGATCGTTTGAGCCGTTTGGATGAAAAGCAACGTCGCCAAACGATGCATGGAGCGCCGCTCTGGGCGCGTACCGCAACGGTCGCAGCGGGCCCTGTGTTCAATTTTGCATTATCGCTTATTTTGTTTTCTGCAATTGCGCTTTGGCAGGGGCAAGTTCGATCACCGCTGAGCATCGGGTCGCTGTATGAGATCCCGTATGCGCATCAAATGCAAGTCGGGGATATCGTGTTGGCAATCGATGGACAAACCGTTCCCGATTTTGCAGATGAAACGGCTCTGTCTAGTTTTTGGTCAAACCTATCAGATGCGGAAACCTATGAATTTATCATTCGGCGAAATGAACAAGAGCTGGCTTTGCCAGGCCCAAACATAAATATTGCGCGCGTGTCTGCGGTGGTGCCACGCTCGGCGGCAGCGCAGGCCGACTTGCGATCGGGCGATGTCATCACTCGCATTGATGGCGCCTCAATTTTAACGTTTGATAGTTTAAAGCAAGCGGTGGAAGGATCTGCTGGAGAAACTTTGGCCGTTGAAGTGTGGCGCGCAGGCGCGACGCGCCAGCTATCTCTAACCCCACGGCGGGTAGATGAACAAACCGACGAAGGCTTTAGCGCGCAATGGCGCATCGGCGTGATGGGAGGAGGGTTCTTTTTTGAACCACAAACCAGCACGCTTCCTTTCGCATCCGCCGTAACATCAGGGGCAGACGCAACTTGGCGCGTAATGAAAGGCTCGCTTTCTGGTTTTTATCATGTTGTGACAGGGGCAATAAGCAGCTGTAACCTTTCAGGACCGATCGGGATCGCTGAAACCTCGGGTCAGATGGCGCGGCAGGGAGGCGATAGTTTCATTTGGTTTATCGCTGTACTCTCTGCTGCGGTGGGATTGATCAACTTGTTTCCTGTTCCAGTTTTGGATGGTGGGCATCTGGTGTTTTTTGCTTTTGAGGCGGTTATCGGCCGCCCTCCAAGTGCCTATGCCTTAAATGTATTGATGACGATTGGCTTGGCTTTGGTGCTGGGCTTTATGGTGTTTGCCCTCGGAAATGATCTGCTTTGCCCCTAAAATATCCGCGAAAAAAGGGAGCAGAAATGTGGTGTTTTTTAAAAATACACGTTACACAAATTCAAGATGAAGTTGTTGTGAATGTTTGGTACCACTAAGACAACCCGCGGGTTTAACTTTGAGGTCACAGTAAGGAATGAAGATGAAGCGATTTTTTGGAATTTTTATTGCGGCAATCATTAGCATCGGATCGACTGTCTGGGCTCAAGAGTTTAACTTTTCTTCAATCGAAGTGGATGGTAATCGCAGGATAGAAACGTCAACGATTATCAGCTATGCCAATCTTTCGATTGGGAAAACTGTTTCGGCCTCTGAAATAAGCGCGGCTTATCAAGAGGTGGCGGACTCTGGTTTGTTTGAAGATATCGAATTCATTCCGCAGGGGCGCCGATTGGTCATTAAGGTGCAGGAATATCCGACGATCAGCAAGGTGGCTTTTGAGGGCAATGATAAGCTGAAAGACGATGTGCTTGCGCAAATTGTCAGCGCAAAATCACGGCGGGTGTTCAACCCGATGAAGGTTGAAGAAGACAAAGAGCGCATCGCTCAAGCTTACGCGGATATGGGGCGCTTGGCGTCGCGGGTAACGCCCAAAATCATTCGCCTGCCAGACAATCGTGTGAACCTGGTCTTTGAGATTTTTGAAGGTGGCGTTGTTGAGATAGAACGCATCGGCTTTGTTGGCAATAAATCCTATAGCGATCGCAAGCTGCGCAATGTTTTGAATACCAAACAGGCTGGATTGCTTCGATTGTTGGTGCAAAGAGATACGTTTATCGAAGATCGGATTGAATTTGATAAGCAGGTATTGACCGATTTTTATCAATCGCGGGGGTTTGTCGACTTTGTGATCAATGGGGTGAATGCAGAGTTCTCTGAAGAGCGCGACGGATATTTCATCACCTTCAACATACAAGAAGGCCAACAGTTTAACGTTGGCGCGGTGGCTCTTGTCTCCGAGCGTTCGGATGTTGATGAAACGGTTTTTTCAGAGGCGTTAACGCTTAAACCGTCTGTGATCTATTCGCCATTGGCTGTTGAGGATGATATTGCGCGTTTGGAGCGTTTGGCGGTGATGGAGGGCGTAGATTTTTTACGCGTGACGCCGCGCTTGAAGCGTAATGATACAACGCGCACACTGGATGTGACCTTTGTTTTGGACCGTGGCAAGCGGATCTTTATCGAACGCATCAATGTGTCTGGAAATACGTCTACTTTGGATAACGTCATCCGTCGACAATTTCGCGCTGTGGAAGGAGATCCTTTTAATCCGCGCGCGCTCAGGGCAGCTGTAGATCGCATTCGCCGTTTGGGATTTTTTGATCCCGTGAACGTGTCAACACGCGCAGGGAATAAGCCTGAAACGGTGATCATTGACCTTGCGGTGGGTGAGAAACCAACAGGCAGTCTGTCTCTCGGGGCGGGGTATTCTACAGCTTTGGGTCTGGGCGGTATTATCGAATATCGTGAACGTAACTTTATCGGCCGTGGTCAAGGGCTTAATTTTAAAATTCAAGGTGGCTCTGACAATACAACGTATTCTTTTGGTTTTATCGAGCCCGCCTTTTTGGGCAATGAGCTGCAATTCTCGCTGAATTTGGCCTATGAAGAAACCAATCAACAAAATTCAACCTATGATACAAAATCTGTAAATTTCCAACCTGGCATAAGCTATCCGATAAGTGATTTCTCTCGCTTTGGACTTCGCTATACGTACACCAGTGATGAAGTGTCAGGCGATACCGTGACCTCAATCATCGGAGATGAATTTGAGCAGGGCAGGGTCAATACCTCAGGCGTGGGGTATACATTCGGTTACGATACGCGGCGCGTTGGTCTCAACCCTACAGCGGGAGTGTTGCTTCAGCTGAGCCAGGATTTCACGGGGCTTGGAGGGGATACAACAAGCGTTAAATCAAATTTGAAATTGCAGGGCGAACAAAAAACATTCGGTGAAGAGGTTACGTTATCGGCCACGTTTGAAGCGGGGGACTTACGTTATTCAAAGGGCCAAAGCCGCGTGAGCGATCGTTTTGCGCTTGGCAGCCGGGTTATGCGTGGGTTTAACCCAGGTGGGGTCGGTCCGCGCGAACGTAGCAGCGATGGTTCTGGGACCATCAATGATGCTTTAGGCGGTGAACAATTTGCCGTTGCGCGGTTTGAAGCCGAGTTTCCCATAGGAATTCCAGAAGAATACGGGATTACGGGCGGGGTGTTTTACGATGCTGGCAGTCTTTGGGGCTTACCAGTTGAGACAAGCCCGGACAGCGCAAACACAGTCTATTACAATGCTGCGATACTGCGCCAAGTTGCCGGCGCGACTGTGTTTTGGGCCACGCCGATCGGACCTTTGCGGTTTAATTGGACGCGCGCGATCCAAAAAGAAGAATTTGATGAAGCGAATAATTTTGAGTTCACATTATCAACGCGGTTCTGATGAACAGGTTTAGAATAGGCTTTCTCAAGAAGTTTTTTCTTTTGCTGCTGCTCGCAGGCCCCGTATTGGGGCAGGCTGGCGCGCCTGCTGGCCAACAGGTGGTGGTGGTTGATTTCGACGAAGTGTTTCGAACCACGCTATATGGCCGCCGTATTATCGCAGAATTTCAGCAAGCAAACCAAGTTCTGAGCGATGAATTTGAACGCATCGCAGAAGAATTGGTCGCCGAAGAAAAGAATCTAAGTGACCTGCGCGGGAGCACTGAGCCTTCTGCTTTTAAAGAAATGGCGCTGGCCTTTGATCAAAAATCGACTAGATTGCGCCAAGAGCAGGAAGACAAACGGGTTGAGCTGAAACTTGCTGGCGATGCGGCGCAATCCGATGTGCTACAACAATTTGGGCCGATTTTTGTACAAATCATGCAAGAGCGCAACGCGACTATCTTGTTGGAAAAGAAGCAAGTGGTGTTGGTTATTGCCTCTGCAGATATCACCAAAGAAGCTATCCGCCGGATAGATCAAGAGCTTGGAGATGGCCGATAAGCCACGTTACGCTAAGTCCATAAATCCTTTTAAGTTGTTGGTGTTTCCTTTTTGTTAAGAGCTCGTGTGTTGGGAAAGAAAATCGCAGGGTACTTGTGTTGGGCTTGAAGGGTTGCTAGCTAGATTTTGATAAAAAGAACAAGATAGGGGCGAAACATGGCAGATTCTGGAACTGAGGCGGATATCCAATTAATCCAACGTATTTTGCCGCATCGCTATCCGTTTTTACTGGTGGATCGCGTCACTGATATCGTTGGAACCGCCTCTGCGATTGGGCATAAAAACGTCACGATGAATGAACCGCAGTTTCAAGGCCATTTTCCAGGTACGCCGATTATGCCCGGGGTTCTGATGGTTGAGGCGATGGCACAAACGGCGGCGGTTATGGTGGGCAGCACGCTGGGATTGGCAGATAAGAATATGCTGATTTATTTTATGTCGATCGATAATTGTAAATTCCGTCGTAAGGTTGGGCCTGGGGATCATCTGGAGATGCAAATCACAACGTTGCGCGGAAAAGCAGGTGCAAAAGTTTGGAAGTTTTCAGGCCGCGCTAGCGTGAATGGCGAAATGGCCGCGGAGGCAGAGTTCACAGCCATGATGGACCTTTCTAATGCGGTGCCGTCGTGAGCGATACATTTATTCACCCCAGCGCCGTTGTTGAGGATGGGGTTGAGCTGGGCTTAGGCTGCCATATCGGGCCGTTCTGTCATGTTGGAAAGGATGTTTCTTTAGGTGATCGCGTGGTTTTGAAAAGCCATGTGGTTGTGACAGGGCGCACAGATATAGGCGATGACACTACCGTTTTTCCTTTCGCAGTGTTGGGAGAAATTCCGCAGGATAAAAAATTCAAGGGCGAGCAAACGCGGCTGCTTATCGGGGCCCGCAATTGTATCCGCGAGCATGTAACGATGAATACGGGCACCGAAGGCGGCGGTGGGATCACTCAGGTTGGCAGTGATGGATTATTTTTGGCGGGCTGTCATGTTGCGCATGATGCACTGCTTGCGGATCGGGTTATCGTTGTAAACAATGCAGCGATCGGTGGGCATTGCATAATAGAAGATGATGTTTTGGTGGGGGGCTTGGCGGGTATCCATCAATTTGTGCGTATTGGTCGAGGGGCAATTATTGGCGCCCTAACCATGGTGACCAATGATGTTATTCCCTATGGCCTGGTGCAAGCGCCGCGGGGGCAGTTAGACGGGCTGAACCTTGTTGGCCTTAAGCGCCGCGGCGTCTCGCGCGGGGATATAACCGCGTTACGAGCCGCGTTTCAAATGTTGGCGCAGGGCGATGGAACCTTTCAAGACCGTGCGAAACGGTTGGGCGATGAAACCGATAGCGATTACGTCCAGCATATTGTTGATTTCGTAACGGCCTCTTCGGATCGTTCTTTTCTCACCCCGGGTGAGTGATATGTCGGGGCGCTTGGCGATCCTAGCAGGTTCGGGCGTGTTGCCAACGCTGGTGGCTCAGGCGCACCCGCAGGCCATGTTTTGTGGTTTTCAACACCTTAGCTATGATCGGCCCGCACATGCGATTGATCTCTTTTCCTTGGAACGTTTGGGGGCGCTGTTTGACAGCCTGCGCGCCGCTGGCGTTACTAGGGTTGTTTTGGCCGGTGCAATGCAACGACCCGCGTTTGATCCTGAGCTGTTTGATGTGTTCACGCGCACCATAATTCCTGATCTGTCAAAAGCCATGCGGCAAGGGGATGATTTCTTATTACGCTTTGTGATTGGCTTGTTTGAAAACCAAGGTTTTGATGTTGTTGGCGTGGATCAACTTATACCAGAAATTACCGCAGAGCCGGGCCTGATATTGGGGAAAATGAACAGGGATTATACGGATGAGGTCCAAAAAGCAGATCATGTATTGAAATCACTCGCTGCTGTAGATGTGGGCCAAGGGGTCGTGGTGGAAGCAGGGCAGTTATTGGCAATAGAGACGCTGCAAGGGACGGACTTTATGTTGAACACGGTCGCAAACACAGCGGCTGCGTTGCGTAATAGGGAACGTGGGGTTTTTGTTAAGCGGCCAAAAGACGGCCAAGATTTACGCGCGGATATGCCCGCGATCGGGGTGGATACCCTGTCACATGTTGCTGCTGCAGGGCTTGCTGGTATTGTCATTACGCCGGGAAAAGTTCTTCTGCTTGAACGTGAGAAATTGGCCCAACGCTGTTCTGAGTTGACTATTTTTCTTCATGCCCGTGAGAACACGCAATGAAGGTCTTTTTGCTCGCGGGCGAGGCCTCTGGCGATAAACTCGGGGCTGCGTTGATGGCTGGTCTTCTCAAACACATGCCGAATAGGCCCGAGTTCTACGGGGTCGGCGGACCGTTGATGGAACAGGCGGGCCTAAAAACTTTATTTCCAATGTCTGATATCTCTTTGATGGGAATTTCAGAGATCTTGTCAAAATACAGGTTTTTGAAAAGGCGCATTGCAGAAGCGGCGGATGCGGTGATCGCAGGCGAGGCGGATGTGTTGATTACAATTGACCTGCCTGAGTTTTCGCTGCGTCTTGCCAAAGCTGTTCGACGCAGGAAGCAGGTTCCGAGTGTTCATTATGTTGCGCCAACGGTTTGGGCCTGGCGGCCAGGGCGCGCGCAGAAAATGGCGCCTTTCGTGGATCATGTTTTGGCGCTTTTTCCATTTGAGCCGCCCTATATGCAGGCCGCGGGTATGAGTTGTGACTTTGTGGGGCATCCCGTGGTAAACGATCCGTGTGCCACGCGCGGTGAAGCCCAACGGTTTCGCGCAGAAACGGGTATTGATGACGCGCCAATGATCCTTTGTTTGCCCGGATCACGCGGTTCAGAGATAAAACGTCTGGCGCCTGTGTTCGCAAAGGTGGTCGAAAAACTGCACGCAGCACGCCCTGATTTGAAGTTTGTATTGCCCATGGCGGCGTCGGTTGTAACGTTGGTAAAAGATCAGATTGCAACCTGGCCGGTTAAGCCGTTTCTAATTGAACCACGCTCAGATGTGCACGCCTACAGCCAAAAACGCGCGGCGTTTCAGGCGGCAGATGTCGCCCTTGCGGCCTCAGGGACCGTAGCTTTAGAGCTTGCCGCCACGCAAACGCCCATGGTGGTTGCCTATGATATGGGGTTTTTGTCGCGGCAAATCATAGGACGCATGTTAAAAGTTGAAACGGTGAGTTTGGTCAATTTGATTACAGATAGCAAATCTATCCCCGAATTCATCGCCGAAAATTGTCGGGAAGAGTTGATCACGCCAAGCGTTTTAAAGGTGCTTGACGATCCAACGGGCCAGATCCAAGCTATGCAAAGCACAATGCAGGCACTTGGACAAAACGGTCACCCACCTGGTGAACGGGCGGCGCAATCGGTAATTAAATTTCTAGCGGCCCAATAATTTTATTGATTTAAAATTTTATTGAATCCGGCTGTAAATCCGCTGAGCGATAAGTTTAAATTTAAGGCTTTGTTCGGCGCATCCATATGGCGGATCGTAATAACAGATTGGTCGCCCGCTTTCATCAATGCGATATCGTCTTCGGTTAAACCGATGCGTGCGATGCATCCGATTTCTGTACAGAATGAATAGGGGTAGCTTTTGGTTATTTCGGCATCAAAGCCAATCGTCATGCGTGCTGTTAAAAGCGTTTTAAGCGGCACGATAATCGTAGCGCCGGCAATTGCGGCTTGGCCTTGTGGAAGCGGAAAGACCATAATCTCGCTTAAGGGATTACCTTCATTATTGACTAATAATTGAAACAATTCGCAGGGATCTTGTCCGTTCTCGCTGCGTATGCAGCGCATGCTCCAATCGCCTATGCGTTCAGCAATATAGGGTTGGCCGATATTTGGAACTTCAATATTCAAACCAAGTGACAATGAGTCTGCCGCATTCTGCTCAGATTGTTGAGCATTCACGAACGACGCCATACAAAGAGTGATGGCACTTAGAGCGCTGCGGATCGAAAAGCGAAAATTCATATTTTGTTTCCAATGTTTACTAGGCCATTGTTCGACCCGTTTCTGACCCTCTTATATGTTCATGAGAGGCGTATGACGCAAGCTTTATTCTAAATTTAAGTATCATGCTGCGAGATAAACAGCATCGTAACGCCGGTTATTGAAAAGTTTTCGATTGACGTGCTCGCAAACAGGAGCTTGATGTGCACCGATCCGTCACGTCAAAAAGGTTTTGAATTTTGCGCTATTTTAGGCGCAGCTGACTGTCGACTATACGAAATTTTTTACTTGTCATGCGCCCTAAGTTTCAATTCCACCTCGTCGTTTTAAAGTCTTTAGCAGCGTTTACGCTGTTCAAAGCGTGGCAGCATCGCAGAAAAATCTTTTCCAAGGCCATCTTCATCTTCCACGAAGGTTTGATATAGCTGCGTTGCCGCTTGCCCGAGCGGCGTGTCAGCGGCCACGGTTTGCGCGGCTTGTTGGCTGAGACGCAGATCCTTTAGCATCAATTCTGCTGAAAATCCGGGCCGATAGCCATTATCTGCGGGAGAATTCGGCCCAATACCTGGCGCAGGGCAATAGGCATTCATCGACCAGCTATATCCTGAGGAGGTGCTGACCACATCAAACATTGATTGACGGTCTAGGCCCAATTTATCGGCAAGCGCGAAGGCTTCGCAGGTGACAATCATGGTTGCGCCAAGGATCATATTATTGCAGATTTTAGCCGCTTGCCCATTGCCGCTTTCACCACAGTGAACAGATTTTTGACCCATAATGTCAAATAGTGGTTTTGCGGTAAGAAACGCCTTTTCAGGCCCGCCGACCATGAAGGTAAGCGTACCTGCTGACGCGCCGCCGATACCGCCAGAGACTGGTGCATCCAAGGTCGCGACATTGGCGGCATTGGCCATTTCGCTTATTTCGCGTGCGCTTTGAACATCGACTGTCGAGCAATCCAGAAAAATGCTTTCAGCGCGCATATCCGGTATGATCTGGGCCGCAACAGATTTTAGAATTGCGCCGTTCGGTAGCATGGTAATCACGATATCGGCGTCGGCGGCGGTGGCGGCGGCCGAATCCATGATCTCAACCCCCTCGGCATGCACGGTCATTGTATCAAAACCGCGCACCATATGGCCCGCACGTACAAGGTTTTCCGCCATTGGGCGCCCCATATTTCCAAGGCCAATAAATCCAATTTGCATTTAACTCTCCTTCACGTTCAATTCCAAAGCGCCCAATGGGGTCAACATGCTTCGGCTGGCCTTTTGAGGCACCTCTGTCAGATTAAATTGCCAGTTCGGGTTTCTGTCTTTGTCGATAATCGCCGCGCGAACGCCTTCTAAAAAATCACCAAACTCCATAGCGCGCGCGGTAAACCTGTATTCATACCTCAAAGCGCGATAGATATCGGGGCCTTCATCGCGCAATTGGCGCAGCAGCAAAATCGTACTGGCCATCGATAAAGGCGCGTTTCTGCTTATCATTTTAAGGCTTTTTTGGCTAAGGGCATCATCGCTCGCGGTAAGGGACGAGATCAGGCCCGCCAGCGTTTCATTCGAGAAATGCCGATCTATTTGCGTTTGAAGGGCTTTCAAATCGCTGCTCGGTGCAGGCTGGGCCGCGTTGACGATATGCGCGGTATTTCCCGTTTTTTCTAAAGTTTCGATCAAGGTTTTCCAGTGGCTTTGTGGAATGAAGTGATCCGCAAAACCGGCATATATCGCATCTGCAGCGGCCATTCTTGCCGCCGTCAAACCCAAATATTCACCCAAATAGCCTGGAGCGCAGGCCAAAATATAGGATCCGCCCACATCGGGGATCAACCCGATGCCACATTCTGGCATAGCAATTTGGCTGGTTTCTCCCACAATACGGTGGCTGCCATGGCAAGAAATTCCAACGCCCCCGCCCATCGTAAACCCCTGCATGAAAGCAATATAGGGTTTGGGGTAATGATAGATTAATGCGTTTAGGCGATATTCAGCCGCCCAAAACGCCTGCCCATAAGCATAATCCCCTTGGCTGCCGGTCTTGTATAATTCAGAAATATCTCCCCCAGAACAAAACGCCCGATCGCCCTCTGCATCAATAATTACCAGCTGGATATCGCTTTTATCGCGCCAGGTCAGCAGCGCCTGCTCAATCGCGCTGCACATCTCAGCAGTCATGGCATTTAGCGCCTCAGGCCGTTGTAAGGTGATACGCCCGGCGTGACCAATCTGGCGAATAGAGATATCGCTCATCTATCTGCCAGCATTTGGCGCGAGATAATCATCCGCATGATTTCGTTGGTGCCTTCCAAAATCTGATGAACGCGCAAATCACGAACGATTTTTTCAATGCCGTAATCGGCAAGATATCCATAGCCACCGTGCAATTGCAGGCATTGATTGGCGGTCTCAAAGGCATTGTCGGTTACCAAAAGTTTTGCCATAGCGCAGAATTTTGTGGCATCTGAAGCCTGCATGTCTAATTTCCACGCGGCTTGGCGCAGGAAGCTGCGTGCGGCTTGCATCTTTACTTCCATATCCGCCAATTTGAATTGTAGGGCTTGAAATTGATCAATCGTTTTGCCGAAGGCCTTGCGCTCCCCCATATAGGCCAGCGTGGATTGTAAGGCCTGCTCTGCGCCGCCTAAGGCGCTTGCCGCAATATTCAAGCGGCCGCCATCCAGCCCAGCCATCGCATATTGAAACCCTTTGCCTTCTTCACCCAGCAGATTTTGAGCAGGAATTGGGCAGGCGTCAAACTGAACTTGCGCCGTGGGCTGCGCGCGCCAGCCCATTTTATCCTCGAGAGCGCCATAGCTTAGCCCATCGCTGCCAGCTTCCAGAATGAAAGCCGAGATGCCTTTTGGGCCCTCAGCCCCGGTTCGGGCCATTACAATATAGGCATCTGAATACCCACCACCTGAGATAAAGGCCTTGGTTCCGTTAAGCTGATACCCTTCATTGGTCCGCGTGGCTTGACTGCGCAGCGCTGCCGCGTCTGATCCCGAGCCAGGTTCGGTCAGACAATAGCTGAAAATCAAATCCATTTGGCATAAGCGCGGCAACCATCTTGCGCGGGTTTCTGGATCGCCGTAACGATCGATCATGCCGCCACACATATTGTGAATTGATAAAAAAGCTGAGACTGAGGGGCAGGCCATTGCTAAAGCTTCAAACACCAAGGTCGCATCAAGCCGACTTAATCCGGATCCCCCCATCTCGTCAGAGACATAAATACCGCCCAAACCCAGCTGCGCAATTTTGGGCCACAGCTCTTTTGGAATGGTGCCTTGCTTTTCCCAATCGCGCGCGAAGGGGGCAATATGCTCTTGGCCAAACTCATAAGCCATATCAAAGATTGCGGTTTGTTCGCTGCTTAACGAAAAATCCAAAGAAGTCCTCCTGCATGTGTGTCGTTGGGGTGAGATAGAATGATTGGCGCTTTCTTGACCGCTATGCAAGTCACAAGATAGCGGGTGAGCTTGCAGATTAGGCCGTTTTGCGGGTTTGCTCACATGACCATTTGACCGGCTCAGATGTAGGAAAGGTAAGCCGCTAAATTGGTGCGGCTTACCTAGATGTGTTAATCCATCGCTTTGAAATTAAACTCGCCGCCTTCTTTGATACCAGAGGGCCATCTAGACGTGATGGTTTTGGTTCTTGTGTAGAATTTAAACGCGTCGGGTCCGTGTTGGTTCAAATCGCCAAACACGGATTTTTTCCAACCACCAAAGGTGTGATAGGCAAGGGGCACTGGGATTGGAACGTTAATACCGACCATGCCAATATTGATCCGATTGGCAAAATCGCGCGCCGCATCTCCATCGCGCGTGAAAATTGCCGTGCCATTGCCATATTCATGATCCATCGCCAATGAGATGGCTTCTTCATAGCTTCCGGCGCGTACTGTGCTGAGAACTGGGCCAAAAATTTCTTTTTTATAAATGTCCATTTCTGGAGTGACCCGGTCAAAAAGATGCGGGCCAACAAAAAAACCATCTTCATAGCCTTGCAAACTGAAATCGCGCCCATCCACAACAAGTTCTGCGCCTTGCTTTATACCGCTTTCCACCAATCCCAGAATATTTTGTTGCGCAGCTTTGGTGACAACCGGGCCATAATCAACCTCATCGCCCGCCGTGTAAGGGCCAACTTTTAGCTTTTCAATGCGCGGCACTAATTTTTCAATCAGGCGGTCGGCGGTTTCATCGCCCACGGGCACCGCAACAGAAATCGCCATACAGCGCTCGCCTGCAGCCCCATATCCGGCGCCGATCAACGCATCGGCTGCCTGATCCATATCCGCATCTGGCATGATGATCATATGGTTTTTGGCACCACCAAAACACTGAACGCGTTTGCCATTGCTGCAACCGCGGCCGTATATATATTCGGCGATCGGCGTCGATCCGACAAATCCGATCGATTGGATCACAGGATTGTCTAAAATCGCATCAACCGCTTCTTTATCGCCATTGACCACTTGTAAAACGCCTTTTGGCAACCCTGCCTCCTCCATCAGCTCTGCAAGCATTAAAGGCACGGAAGGATCCCTTTCGGATGGTTTGAGAATGAAGGCGTTGCCGCAGACAATCGCCGGCGCGAACATCCACATCGGGATCATTGCGGGAAAGTTGAACGGCGTTATTCCAGCCGTAACCCCTAGGGCCTGACGCATCGAATACATATCAATGCCAGGGCCGGCGCTATCGGTGAATTCACCCTTGAGCATTTGCGGTGCACCAATGCAATATTCCACCACTTCTAACCCGCGCTGCACATCGCCTTTGGCATCTGGCAGAGTTTTGCCATGTTCCCGGCTAAGCGCTTCGGCAAGCTGTTCCATATCACGGTTGAGCAAATCGACAAATTTCATCATGACACGGGCGCGGCGCTGTGGGTTCACGGCCCCCCAGGCACGCTGCGCCGTCTCGGCAATTTCTACAGCCTGAGACATTTCGGCGGCTGACGCCAGAGGCACTTTTGCTTGCACTTCCCCGGTGGCGGGATTGTACACATCCGCAAAGCGCCCGGAGGTTCCCTTTACATGGGCCCCGCCAATATAATGCGTTAATTCAGTCATGTTTTTTCTCCTGTCAATTTGACATAAGCATAGTCTTGCAAAAATGCTATGAACAGGGGCAATATCACAAATAGGTAATGCATAAATGCAGGGTATGATGGTATGCAGCAAAATTGGGATGATATCAGAGTGTTTTTGGCGGTGGCGCGTCATGAAACCTTATCTGCGGCTGCACGTTCGCTGCGGATCGATCCGGCCACGGTTGGGCGCCGCGTGACACGGCTAGAAGAGCGTGCAGGGGTTGTTTTATTTGCGCGGTCTTCGGTTGGTTATGTGTTAACGGGATCGGGAGATCAGTTTTTGCGGCACGCTTTGTCGATGGAGGGCGCGATGGCAGATCTATCGCGCGACTTGCAAGGCCGTGACGGAACGTTGAGCGGCCAAATTCGGATAGGTGCGCCGGATGGCTGCGCAAATTTTGTGCTGCCGAAAGTCTGCGCTGATATCTCGCGCGCCAATCCTGATTTAGATATTCAGATTGTTTCCATGCCACGGGTTGTCAATTTGACCAAACGTGAAGCCGATATGGCGATCGCGGTGAGCCCGCCAAATTCAGCCCGTTTAAGCGTACAAAAAATAACCGATTACAAGTTGCACTTGGCCGCTTCTGAAGAATACTTGGAAAAATTCGCTACGCCCGACACGTTGTTAGATTTAAAAACGCATAAAATTATAGGCTATATCGCCGATATGATTTTTGACAAGGAATTAGATTATCAAAATTATCTTGGACAAGATCGGGTGGTGCTGGGATCAAATTCAGTTTCTGTGCAATATCATTGGCTGCGGGCAGGGGCAGGGATAGGGATTGCGCATGATTTTGCGTTGCCATCTGCAGGTAACCTGAAACGTGTGATGCCTGATCAGCTGTCTTTAACGCGAAGTTTCTATCTTTTACGCTATAAAGAAGATCAAAGGCTTGAGCGTATGAACCGCCTCGCGCAGGCGCTTGTCGCCGGGATTCGGGCTGAAATCAGCCGATTGGAAGCCTTAGCTTGACAGCTGCCTGTTAAGGCTTCAGCCTAACAGTGTGTGATTGATTTATAAAATAAGAGGTGGTGGTATGTTTGTTCAGCACATTCTTAATACAAAAAATAACGCGAATTTGATCACGGTGCCGTTGAAGACGGATCTGTCTGGGGCCATCTCAATTCTTGCTGCGCGTAAGATCGGTGTGGTCATCGTTTCAGAAACGGGCAAAAACGCGCTCGGAATTCTATCTGAGAGGGATATTATTCGTGCATTATCCGAAGCCGGAACGAATGCTCTATCAGCGCCGGTTGAACAATTTATGTCACGCGACGTTGTGACCTGCAGCCCGCAAACAAGCGCGGATGATGTTTTGGCGCTGATGACGGAAAACCGGTTTCGTCACATGCCGGTCTTGGAAGAGGGTGCGTTGATCGGTTTGATCTCGCAGGGCGATGTGGTTTTCGCGCGTCTGCAAGAGATTTCGATGGAGAAAGACGCGCTACAAGGCATGATTATGGGGCATTAGCCCCTTGCATTTGACCGTGGAATAATATTTGTGCGGCTTAAAACAGTAGCGAATGAGTGATAAGATGCGCATTGGTCTTTATCCTGGTACGTTTGACCCGATAACGCTCGGTCATATCGATATTATTCAAAGGGCGGCGATGTTGGTGGATCGATTGGTGATCGGTGTGGCCATAAATCGCGATAAAGGGCCTTTGTTCACATTAGAAGAGCGCGTTGCCTTGATCGAGGCGGAATGTGCCGTTTTATCGGTGAAAACCGGTACAGAGATCGTGGCGCATCCGTTTGAAAACCTTTTGATCGATTGCGCCCGTGATGTAAAAGCGCAGGTGATCGTGCGCGGGTTGCGGGCGGTTGCCGATTTTGAATATGAATTTCAAATGGTGGGTATGAATCGGGCGATGGATTCATCGATCGAAACCGTGTTTCTGATGGCCGAAGCCAAGCATCAAGCGATTGCGTCAAAATTGGTGAAGGAAATTGCCCGATTGGGCGGAGATGCGTCCAAATTTGTTACGCCAACCGTTTTGGAAAGCCTGCAGGCCAAACTTCCCAAGTGATCACCGCGCGTCTGTTTACAGAAACTTAGCCATTTGCGTAGCTGTGTCCAGCATACGGTTGGAAAAGCCCCATTCATTGTCATACCAAGACAGGATGCGGCACATCGTGCCTTCCATAACCTTTGTTTGATCCAACGCCACGATGCTTGAGCGGCTGTCGTGATTGAAATCCATTGAGACAAGAGGTTCATTGGTGGTGCCCAAAACGCCTTTTAACGTCCCTTCAGCCGCGGCCGCTTCAAACGCGGCATTGATTTCGTTAATAGTGGTGTCACGGCTGGCTTCAAATGTCAGATCGACGCAAGATACGTTCGGCGTTGGCACCCGGATGGAAACCCCGTCTAATTTGCCCAACAAATCTGGCATCACCAATCCAACCGCGCGGGCCGCGCCAGTGGTGGTTGGGATCATGTTCAGCGCAGCAGAGCGGGCACGATAGAGATCTTTATGCATCGTGTCTAAGGTAGGCTGGTCGCCAGTATAGCTATGGATCGTTGTCATAAAGCCCCGTTTTAAGCCGATACTGTCATTCAGCACTTGTGCCACCGGAGCAAGGCAATTTGTTGTGCAAGACGCGTTCGAGATTACGATGTCTTGGTCGCTTAACGCGCCGTGATTGACGCCATAGACGATGGTTTTATCAGCGTCCTTACAGGGGGCCGAGACAATCACCCTGGCGGCTCCATTTTCAAGATGCTGGGCGGCCGTTGCGCGCTCTGTAAAAAATCCAGTGCATTCCAATACAATATCGACATCCTTCCAAGGCAGCTCGGCAGGGTTGCGGATCGCTGTCACCGCGATTGGTCCATGACCAATATCAATTGAATTATCTGTGATTTCAATTTCAGTGCCGAACCGACCATGGACGCTGTCATATTTCAAAAGATGCGCATTTGTTTGAACAGGACCAAGATCATTGATCGCTATAACTTCTAGATCATTGCGTGGATTTTCTGAAAAAGCCCGCAAAATATTGCGACCAATGCGGCCAAAGCCATTAATAGCGATTTTTGTAGTCATCTCGGCCTCTATTGATTTTAATAAGTTAGCGCTAACATTGACAATTTGCTCAGAAAGTCAACTGCAAATAGCCCGAATGCAGCGCATGGCGGTCAGTTTTATAGAAGTTTTACGAGCTTACAGAGCAAGGCACGCAAATTACCCACCCACAGATACCGCTCTTTATGCCAAATGCAGTGAAAGCTGCCAAAGCTATGCGGCGTGTACAGGCTGGTTGGGCGCTGACATAGCCAGCGCGGCAATGTCAGTGCAGCAATTGCCCCATGGTCGCGGCAACATCTGCCATACGGCATGAAAACCCCCACTCATTATCATACCATGCCAAGACGCGAACGGTGCGCCCTCCAATGACTTTGGTTTGATCCGGCGCAAAAATGGTCGAATAGGGCGTGTGGTTGAAATCGATCGAAACTTTTGGTTCTGGATCGTAGGAAAGTACATGTCCCATATGCCCCGCAGCGGCCTCTTCAATAACGGCATTCACCTCTTCGACCGTTACATTTTTTGCAGCCTCAAATGTTAGGTCAACGGCCGATACATTTGGTGTTGGCACGCGCATTGCGGTGCCGTCCAACTTACCAGCAAGCTCAGGCAGAACCTCTCCTAGGGCTTTGGCTGCGCCGGTCGAAGTGGGGATCATCGCCATCGCGGCTGCGCGGGCGCGGTAAAGATCATTATGCCGGCGGTCCAGCATTGGTTGATCGCCCGTGTAAGAGTGGATCGTGGTCATAATTCCGCGTTCAATACCGATTGCATCATTTAACGTTTTCGCGAGCGGTGCGAGGCAATTGGTTGTGCAAGAGCCATTTGAAACCAGGCGATGTTCGGTGCAAAGCTCGCGATGGTTCACGCCATAAACGATCGTTTTATCCACGTTTTTGGCGGGGGCCGAAATCAAAACGGATTTTGCCCCTCGCTCCAAATGGATCGAGGATTTTAAGCCATCATTAAACTGACCAGTGCATTCTAATACAACATCACAGCCAGACCAGTCTAGCGCGGCCGGGTCATAAGACGACATCACATCCATCGGTCCGCGGCCCAGGTCAATCGTGTTCCCGGCGACCGTTACCGTGCCTGGAAAGCGGCCATGAACGCTGTCATAGCGCAACAAATGCGCATTGGTTTCCACGGGGCCGGTGGCGTTGATCTTAACGACCTGCACATCATTTCTTGCGCTTTCCGCAATATGAGCCAATGTTGAGCGGCCAATCCGCCCGAAGCCGTTTATTCCCACTGTGACTGTCATCGCTTACCTCATTTTCATGAAGCATCTATAGAATGTTTAAATAGTGTTGAACACTATTTATCGTCTATTTTCCAATATGTTAGCGATAACTTGTGCGGTTTAAAAAATGCTTGCGCTAACAATATGTTTTCAAAAATAAGTTGGATGGGCCAACGAGCTTTGCGTGCCTAAATTTGCGACTCACCCGATGGCCTATCTTAGAGATATTTGGTTACCGAAGCTCTTCGGCGCAAGACGCAACAGCCTTTGCCGTGATCCCAAAATGTTCGAATAATGTGCCAGCTGGCGCAGAGGCTCCGAAACCTGACATACCGATAAATGCAGACCGGTTTGCCCGTGCACGCTCGCCCAACAGCCACTGATCCCATCCTTGGCGAATCCCTGCTTCAATACCAACACGCACTGCGCTGCCCGCGGGCAAAACCGATCTACGATAACGCTCATCTTGCGCCGCGAATAATTCCATGCAGGGCATTGATACAACGCGCGTGCCAATGCCTTTTTCTTGCAACATATCGCGTGCTTCAATGGCAAGGCTAACCTCCGAACCGGTCGCGATCAAAATTACCTCGCGCTTGCCCGTGGCTTCTGCCAAAACATAGGCGCCGCGTGCCGAGAGATTGGCCGATTTATGGCTCAAACGGACGGTTGGCAGATTTTGCCGCGACAGCGCCAAGACAGAAGGTGTTTTGGGGCTGGTGAAGGCCAATTCCCAGGCTTCAGCCGTTTCAACGGCATCCGCAGGGCGGAAGACATACGTATTGGGCGTGGCGCGACTGATCGCCAAATGTTCGACGGGCTGATGAGTTGGGCCGTCTTCGCCCAAACCAATACTGTCATGCGTCATAACAAATACGGTTGGAACCTTCATCAGGGCCGCCAACCGCATAGCGGGGCGTGCGTAATCGGTAAAGCACATAAAAGTACCACCATAGGGGCGCATGCCCCCATGCAACGCCATTCCGTTCATCGCCGAGGCCATACCATGTTCGCGAATGCCCCAATACACATAGCGGCCCGCGCGGTTATCGATATCAAAGGCGCTCATATCTTTGGATCGCGTGTTGTTTGATCCAGATAAATCGGCCGATCCGCCAACTGTTTCTTGCAGGATCGGGTTGATCACGTTTAGGGCCAATTCGCTCGATTTACGGGTGGCTTGCTTTGGAGCTGTTTCTGAGATTTCTTTTTTGAACTTGCGGATCGCGGATGCAAGTTTGTTGGGCGCTTCATTCGCGTAGGCGCGCGTAAAATCGGCTTGCTTGCTGGCGGATAAAGCCTTGAAACGCGCCTCCCATAGCGCATGCTCGGAGTGGCCACGGGCGCCAAAGCCTTCCCATGCAGATTTGATATTTTTGGGAATGTCGAACGCGTCGGATGTCCAGCCATATGCCTCTTTAGTGTCTGCGATCAATTGTGGGTCGGTAAGGGCGCCGTGGCCTTTTGAGGTGTCTTGGGCGCTTGATCCAAGCGCAATATGGGTTTTACAAGCAATCATTGAGGGCTGTTTGGATTTTTTGGCTACTGTGATCGCGCGATCAATCGCTGCGGGATCATGGCCGTCAATTTCTTGCACATGCCAGCCTGACGCCGTGAAACGGGCCAATTGATCCGTGCGGTCGGCCAAATCGACGCTCCCATCAATCGTGATGTTGTTATCATCCCAGAACACCACCAGTTTGCTTAAAGCATGGCGCCCAGCGAGCCCAATCGCCTCTTGGCTCACACCTTCCATCAGACAACCATCGCCCGCGATAACATAGGTGAAATGATCCACAATTTTTTGACCATAGCGCGCGCGTTGAATTTCTTCTGCCATTGCGAATCCCACCGCGTTGGCGATGCCTTGGCCGAGTGGTCCGGTTGTGGTCTCAATAGCATCAGACAGAAAATTTTCCGGATGGCCTGCAGTTTTAGCGCCCAATTGGCGGAAATTTTTAAGCTCTTCGATCGGAAAATCGCTGTAGCCCGTCAAATGGAGCAAGCTGTAAAGCAGCATTGACCCATGGCCGGCCGATAGAATGAATCGATCACGATCGGGCCAAGTGGGGTTTTTTGGATCAAACTTAAGATGCTTTTCATAGAGCACGGTGGCGACATCAGCCATTCCCATTGGCATGCCGGAATGGCCCGAATTTGCAGCGGCGATTGCATCCAATGTAAGGGTACGAATGGCACAGGCGTTCTGCCAATGGTCTGAATGCAAAGAGCGTAGCGTTTGAATATCCATATCGGCATCATTTCCTATAAAAAGCAGAGAACGAGCGTTGCATAACAGCCCTGCCGCGAAGTTCAAGCATAACCCGCAGCCGGAAACGGAGATTTGCCATCACTGATATATTTTGGTGATGGTTTTGAACGCGCTTTGCCGAAAGTTTCATCTGGATTTGCGCCGCATCAGAAGTTATGGTTGATTTGTAAAACGCGTGAAGAAGCAAAAGGTTAGGCGATGGAGCAAATTAAAGAATTCGAAAAGCGTATGGACGCTGCTCTTGATCATATCGCGGTGCATTTGAAATCGTCACCGCAAGCCGGCGAAAAAAAAGATCACGCTGTCGCTGAACTTGACCTGTTAAAAGCTGAAAATACCGCTCTGAAATCCGAGCTTGACGCGCTGGCCGAGCCAAAAATTGCAAACGATAATCAGGAAATCGTAAACAGGCTTAGTGCTGAGAAGGCAGATTTGGCGCAGCGCCTTGAAGCGTCAGAGCAAGCGCGCAAAGAGCAGGCGTTTGAAGTTCAACAACTCTATGAAGATTTGGCAAAGCTCCTTGGCCGAACGGATATCTCAGAGAATGGAGAGGCATAAATGGCACGCGTAAATGTTGAAATCGGCAACCGCCCCTTTGACGTGGCCTGCGAGCCCGGGCAAGAGGGGTTTTTGACGGCTGCTGCGGCATTGCTTGACGCAGAAGCCACCGAGCTTTCGGCCCAAATAGGGCGCCTTCCAGAGCAACGTATGCTGTTAATGGCGGGGTTGATGTTGGCGGATAAGATGGCGAGCTTGAAACTTCAGCTTGCACAAGCGGAAGAAAAACTTGCCCAGCAGCCGGAACCTGCAGCGGGACATGACGCGGCGGGTTTAGATGCCGAAAGCCTGTCTATTCTCAACCGGCTTGTTGAGCGCGGCGAAGACTTGGCCGCACTCGGCCGTTGACGGTATGATTTCTGTTTGATGGGAACAAACACGCCCAGAATGGGGCGCTTATCCGTTGGCTTCGCGAATTTTATCTGCGGCATCCTTGTCGAAGGCAACGTTGCTCTCTGAAAACAGCGCATCCAATTCACCTGATAGGGTCATCTCGGTAATGATATCGCATCCGCCCACAAATTCACCATTCACATAAAGCTGGGGAATCGTTGGCCAATCTGCAAAGTCTTTGATGCCCTGACGGATCGCATCATCGGCCAAAACATTGATATCTTTGTAATCAACATCCATGTAATTTAGCACGCCAGCGATACGGCTTGAAAACCCGCATTGCGGCATCTCTTTTGTGCCCTTCATGTACAGCACGACAGAATTTGATTTAATGGTCTCTTCTATTTGTACTTTTGTGTCGCTCATCTGGATCTCTCTTACTTATAGGTCAACGGTTTGTTTCTTTACGTCGCCATTGGTGGTTTTTTGTTTTTAATTCGGGTGTGCGTGCTTTAGATCTTAGCGTCGGGTGCCTTTGTGGTTAGGGCGAGCGCGTGCAATTCGCCATGCGCGCCATCCATTTTACCTTTGAGCGCGGCGTAAACGGATCTTTGCTGTTGAACCCTATTTTTACCTTGAAAACTTGCATCAACAACCTCTGCGGCATAATGATTTCCATCGCCCCTCAAATCTTTGATGGTGATATCAGCATCGGGGAATTCAGCCCGAATAAGATCTTCAATTTCCTGCGCCGTCATTGCCATGATGCAAGCCTCACTTTCAGATCAAATGTAGGATGCGGCCAGTGGCTGTGCAAGAGCCGATCCGAAAAGAAAACGCGCGCGGGCGCGTTCTGTCAATCTTGCCTAATCAAACAAGGTTCCAAAGCTCGAATTATAAAGCTCTGACAGCGCGCTTAGATCTGCATGCGCGGATCCAAAGCGCAACTGATCGCCCTCAAATCGACCGATTGATGAAAGCGTCACGCCGGCTTGACCGGCTGCAATCATCAGGGCTTCGGCCTGATCAAAATTGCAAGCGATGAGATAACGGGCTTGGTCTTCACCGAACAAATAGGCCATATCTTCGCTTTGAATATAAAGCCCGGTGTCGGCGGCATGCGCCATTTCAAATGCTGCCAAGGCCAAACCGCCATCGGATAAATCGCTGCAAGCTTTGATCAGCTCTCGGTTCTCTAAAATAAATTGACCATTGCGGCGCTCTTCATCGAGATCAACGCTGGGCGCATCGCCATCTGAGCGGTTGAACACGCTGCTCAACAGCGCTGAACAGCCCAAATGCGTACCAGGCGAGCCCAACAGCAATGCTTCATGGCCGGCGCGCGCAACGCCGATAATCGGCTCGTCCTGCGCGCCCACCAGACCAACCGCGCCAATCGTCGGCGTTGGTAAGATCGCAGCGCCGTCGGTTTCATTATACAAACTCACATTTCCCGAAACAATCGGCATATTCAGAGCAGAAACTGCCGCGCTGATACCTTTGATTGCGCCCACAAACTGGCCCATGATTTCTGGTTTTTCTGGATTGCCAAAATTCATATTATCGGTGGTAGCCAAAGGCGTTGCCCCCATGGAGCACAAGTTGCGATAGGCCTCTGCAACGGCCTGCTTGCCACCTTCAACCGGGTTGGCCTGTACATAGCGTGGTGTCACATCGCTGGTGAAGGCCAATTGTTTTTCGGTACCATGCACCCGAATAAGCCCTGCGCCCAAGCCTGGGCCCTGTATCGTATCGGCCATAACCTGACTGTCATATTGTTCATATGCCCACCGTTTGCTGGCGTAGTTCGGATCGCAAATCAAAGCCTTTAGCGCGTCGATCGGGGCAAGTTCGGGAATATCTGCCAAGGCCCCCGCAGGGGGCGTTTCAACCCATGGTCGATCATATTCGGGCGCTGTACCAGAAAGGGCTTTGAGCGGTAAATCAGCCTTGGTTTCTCCGTTTAGACAAATATGGAACCGGTCTTCTGCAATCGTTTCCCCAACAATCGCAAAATCAAGGTCCCATTTTTCAAACACAGCCCGCGCTTCTCCCTCTTTTTCGGGCTGTAACACCATTAGCATCCGTTCTTGAGATTCCGATAGCATCATTTCATACGCAGTCATGTTCAATTCACGCGTCGGCACTTTTTCAAGGTCGAGCCGCACCCCTAAATCTCCCTTATCCCCCATTTCTACCGCCGAGCAGGTCAAACCAGCCGCGCCCATATCTTGAATAGAAATCACCGCCCCAGTCTGCATCAGTTCCAAACAGGCTTCCATCAAACGTTTTTCGGTAAACGGGTCACCAACTTGAACGGTGGGGCGTTTTTCTTCGATCGTATCGTCAAATTCAGCCGACGCCATTGTGGCGCCGCCCACACCGTCGCGGCCGGTTTTTGCGCCTAAATAAACGACAGGCATGCCAACACCGGAGGCTGCCGAGTAGAAAATTTTATCCGCATCGGCCAAACCGGCGGCAAAGGCATTGACCAAGCAATTGCCATTATAAGCAGGATCAAAGCGCAATTCACCGCCAACCGTCGGCACACCAAAACAGTTTCCATAGCCACCAATTCCGGCCACAACGCCATGCACCAACTGCCGCGTTTTGGGGTGATCTACTGCGCCAAAGCTAAGTGCATTCATCGCCGCGATCGGCCGCGCGCCCATCGTAAACACATCGCGTAAAATTCCGCCAACCCCAGTTGCTGCACCTTGATAGGGCTCGATATACGAGGGATGGTTGTGGCTTTCCATTTTAAACACAACCGCCTGTCCGTCGCCAATATCAACTACGCCAGCATTTTCTCCGGGGCCACAAATCACTTGTGGGCCGCTTGTGGGCAAACTGCGCAGCCATTTCTTCGAAGATTTATACGAGCAATGCTCATTCCACATGGCCGAGAAGATACCCAATTCGGTGAAAGTCGGGACGCGGCCGATGATCTCTAGAATTTTCTGATATTCATCCGCGGCAAGTCCATGGGCCGAAATAAGCTCGTCTGAAATCTCTGGTTCGCGCATTCTGGCCCCTAATGTCAATTTTCTGCACCTCATACGGGAAGCTTTTCTTAAGAGCAAGCAATCGGCCATGGCAAAAACGCCCGCGGGTTGGCCGGGCAGGGCAGGCGTAACGCTTAAATTTTGCGTCTCAAATTCTCAAAGGATAAAATAATCACTTGACTGTCAACGCAACTCCTTCTCTTGTGAACGTCGGATTTTAAACTTAATGATGAGGCTTTGATGCAGCTTTTAGCAAACCCTTATGTTGGCATGAGTGATGGGTTGAATATGCCGGAAATTCCCCGTCCTAGCGATGATGCGGCAACCCCGCAGGCGCTTTTGGCGCGATGCCCCGTTGCCGCACCTACGCCGATGAAACATTTGCAAGGGTTTGGCGGTGCCGGGGAGGTTTTCGTAAAAGATGAGCGCGGGCGCATGGGGTTGGGCAGTTTTAAAGCACTGGGTGCGGCTTATGTAATAGCGCAAGCGGCCCAAAAGCGTGATCTGACAGGTGAAACCTTTGTTACCGCTAGCGCGGGAAATCATGGTCTTTCTGTGGCCGCAGGAGCCAAGGTTTTTGGCGCAAAGGCGGTGGTGTTTCTTTCAGACACGGTGCCTGAAAGCTTTGCGGAAAAATTGCGCGGTCATGACGCAGAAGTTGTGCGGGCCGGCGATAATTATGAAGCCAGTATGCAGGCCGCGCTCATGGCGGCATCTGATAATGGATGGGTTTTATTATCGGATACGTCTTGGGCCGAATATTTAGAGACACCTCATCAGCTGATGGAAGGCTATTTGGTTATGGCGGCGGAGGCGGTTGAGCAAATGCAAAGCCCGCCAACACATATTCTTTTGCAGGCCGGCGTTGGGGGCTTGGCCTCTGCCGCAGCAGGTTATTTTAGAAAAATGTGGGGGAACGCGCCGCAAATTATTGTTGTTGAACCCGACGCCGCGCCGGCGCTGTATAACAGCATCAAAGCGGGTAGATCTGAAATCACCTTGGGGCCAGTGTCCAATATGGGCCGATTGGATTGCAAAGAGCCCTCATTGATCGCGCTTCAAGGGTTGGCAGAAGATGCAGATCTGTTTTGTTTGATTTCGGATACAGAGGCAGTAGAAGTTTTGCCGCATCTCGACGCGCTTGATCTTGAAACTACGCCCTCTGGCGGGGCCGGTTTGGCGGCGTTGTTTCAAAATATCGAAGGTATTGGTGATGAGTCGCGCGTTTTATGCGTGCTTAGCGAAGCCAGTGACGCCTGATCGCGGGTTTGAAACTGCCGAATTCGAAGGCCGCGTTTTGCGCGCTCAAGCCGCGATGCGGTCGGCGGGGTTGGATGCGATGTTTTTCACAACCGAACCTGAAATACGTTATTTTACGGGCTATTTAACCCGTTTTTGGGAAAGCCCATCGCGGCCTTGGTTTTTGGTCCTGCCTCAATCTGGCAAGCCAGTGGCGGTCATTCCATCGATTGGCGCGGCATTGATGTCAAAGACCTGGATTACGGATATCAGAACCTGGTCTTCCCCAGATCTAGAGGATGACGGGTTAAGTTTGCTGGCCTCTACGATCAAAGACCGGGTTTCAAAAGCTGGTCGCATTGCGGTGCCATCGGGGCATGAAACGCATTTGCGCATGCCTTTAAGCGATTTTGAGCGTTTGAAAGCTGCCTTGCCTTTATGCGAGTTTACCTCTGATCATGGGATTATGCGTTCCCTGCGGATGGTGAAGTCAGAGGCTGAGATTGCTAAAATCAAAACGGCCTGCGAGATTGCCGGCCGCGCCTTTGATAGGGTGCCCGAGATCGCTCAGCAAGGCAGGCCGTTAGACGCAGTTTTTCGGGGTTTCCAAAGCCTTTGTTTGCAAGAGGGGGCTGATTGGGTGCCCTATCTGGCAGGGGGCCATGGCCCCTTGGGATATGAGGATGTGATCTCGCCCGCTGGACCAGAGCTATTGCAACCGGGGGATGCGTTGATGCTTGACACGGGCTTGGTTCATGATGGGTATTTCTGCGATTTTGATCGGAATTTTGTGGCGGGCAAGCCGGCGCCCGAGCTCAGCGCAGCTTGGGAGAGGTTGTTAGAGGCTGTTGAGGCGGGCAAAGAAGCGGCGATGCCCGGCAAAACCGCTGCAGATGTGTTTCACGCGATGGATAAAATTGTGACCGGCGGCAAGGGAACCGGCGATGCGGGGCGTTTAGGTCATGGGCTTGGTATGCAATTGACCGAATGGCCTTCATTAATCGCATCGGATCAGACCGTTTTACAAGCGGGTATGGTGCTGACATTAGAGCCGGGTATTGCCTTACCCGGGGGCGGTTTGCTGGTGCATGAGGATGATTTTGTCATCCGCGAGGCTGGCCCCGAACAATTGTCGCCCTTGGCCTCGCTTAGCCTTCCCCGGCTGGATTGATGGCTGGGCCGTTTCCCTACGCGTTAGGCCAACCGGTTGGCGCGCGGGCAAATATGGGCCTAATTACGTTACAAGCCGACGAAACCATTGAATATGATATGCGGCGCTTGATGCCACAACAGGGCGTGGGCTTATACGTTTCGCGTATACGCAGCGCACCAGATGTGACGTCGGAAACTTTGGCTCAAATGGAACAAGATTTGCCGGCGGCGGCAGGATTGCTGCCTGATCCGATAGATTTTGATGTTGTCGGCTATGGGTGCACGTCGGGAACATCGGTGATCGGGCCAGAGCGCATTGCTGAATTGGTCAGTCGCAATTGTCGTACAAAACAAGTCAGCGATCCATTGACGGCGTTGATTGCAGCCTGTCACGCGATGCAGATCAAACGCCTTGCTGTTTTGTCACCCTACATTGAGGATGTCTCAAAAACATTGCGTCGCCGATTGCTAGAGGCGCATATTGAAACGCCGCTTTTTGGATCGTTTGAAGAGCCGTTGGAAACCAATGTGGCGCGTATCTCTCATAATTCAGTGGTTGAAGCGGCCTGCGCGCTTTGGTCAGATCAAAGCGTGGATGCACTGTTCCTATCCTGTACCAACCTTCAAACATTTGAGGCTATTCCGGCGATTGAAGCTGTTATAAACGCGCCCGTTTTATCTTCTAATCAAGTGCTGGCATGGCACATGCAATCTTTATCTGGATTGTTGGGTTTGCATCACGGGCCAGGGCGGCTGTTCGCACGCTGAGCTTGGTGGCACCGGTAATTTTGCATCGGTCAGAATGCACAGGTAAGACGGTTCCGTTGGAATTTTCCATTTTGATAGTTTTAAGAAAAAAAGGCCGAGACAATAAAGGCTCGGCCAGGTCCAACAGGGAGTATAAAAACAATCAAATCGTTTTCGAATTTGCACATAATCTGTGCGGTTTGGTTAATCAATAAGCATTGACCCCAATAGATTGCATGTCCGCCATGCAAAAAATGCATAGCAAGGTCGTTGATTTACTGCGTAGCGTCTCGCAGTTTTCGGCGATGCTCAATAATTTCAGAAAGAACAAAATCTCGAAAAGCATCTATACGTTTTGAATGCCGTAATTCTTCGGGATAGGCCAGATAAACCGGCACTTCTACGCTTTCCAGTTCTGGCAAAACTCTTTTAACACCCTCAAAATCTTGGGTAACATAATCGGGCAAAACGCCTATGCCCAGATTGTGTATAACGGCTTGCAAAACGCCGAAATAGTTGTTGACGGTTAACATTGAAGGCAAATCATAGGTCATCAGCTTTTGAACGAGCTGCAGCCCTGCACCCACCTGCGCTGATTTTGTGTTTTGACAAATCAACCGATGATGCCGCACATCCTCAATCTGGGCTGGTTCGCCATGCGTGGCCAAATATTCTGGCGATGCGTAAAGCCGCATACGTACGCTCATCAACCGCTTTCTGATTAAATCAGCCTGGCTTGGTTCTTTCATGCGAATGGCAACATCGGCTTCGCGCATTGGCAGATCAAGAACCCGTTCTTCGAGCATAAGATCAATTTTCAAATCCGGATAGATCTCGTAAAGTTTTGGCAGCCGTGGTGCCAACCACAAGGACCCAAAGCCGGTTGTGGTTGTAACTCTAAGTTCTCCAAAAACCTCTTCTTCGCTGTCTCGGATGCGCGCCGCAGCTGCCTCTAAGCGCTTGTTCATGGAAATTGTCGCGTCAAACAATAATTCGCCTTGTTCGGTCAGAATTAGGCCCCGTGCGTGGCGGTGAAACAGCGTGGTATTTAGACTTTCTTCGAGCGCACGAATTTGACGACTCACAGCGCTTTGTGACAACCGCAACGTATCACCTGCATGCGTTAAACTGCCCGCATCCGCAACGGCGTGAAAAATTCTAAGTTTGTCCCAATCCATAAAAGCTACCTGCTTTGCTGCGCGTCTGCGCTGTCTTCATCGCTTTAACAAAGCCGCGTGGTGTGACGTTACGGCTCAATTTATTTCTAGCTAAGTCAGTGTGCATGACCTATTATCAGTAAATAGAATTGCGCCGCCAAAAGCAAGCCTGGGAGGGAACGCTATGGGAAGACTTGACGTTTCTTTGGACGATAAATTTGATATTTCCAAACATCAGGTGCTTTTGAACGGCACGCAGGCTCTGGTTCGCTTGATGATCGCGCAGCGCGCGCGTGATGAGACGAAGGGCTGGAACACTGCGGGCTATGTGACGGGGTATCGTGGCTCTCCGCTGGGCGCTGTTGATTTTCAAATGAAACGGGCTGCTCAGGCTTTGGACGCGGCCAATATTACGTTTCAGGAAGGCCTGAACGAGGATCTTGCTGCAACAGCGCTTTGGGGCGCGCAACAAGCGGAATTACGCGGCGAAGGTCTTTATGACGGTGTATTCGGGCTTTGGTATGGCAAGGGCCCCGGGGTTGACCGATCAGGGGATGTGATGCGCCACGTTAATATGGCCGGTACCAGCGCAAAAGGCGGTGTGATTATGGCGATGGGCGATGATCACACAGGGGAAAGTTCGACCACGCTGCATCAATCTGAATGGGCGATGATGGATGCCCATATGCCCATCGTCAGCCCGGCCGGCGTTCAGGAAATTTTAGATTACGGCCATTACGGCTATGAGCTTTCTCGTTTTAGCGGGCTTTGGGTCGGGTTGAAAACGATGAAAGATACGGTTGAAGTTACCTCGGTGGTGGATGGCAATCCGCATCGTTTGGCCTTCATAACACCCTCAGTTGAGATGCCCGACGAGGGGCTGAATATCCGCTTGATTGACACGCCTACCGAACAAGAAGAACGCTTATTGACCTATAAGGTCGCCGCAGCCGAGGCGTTTTCGCGCGCGAATAAGATGGATAAGCGCCTTTTGGGGCAAACCGGCGCCAAAATTGGTTTTGTTGCCGCGGGTAAAAACTGGTTGGATTTGATCCATGCTTTTTCACTGTTGAATATCGATGAGGCAGAGGCCGAGCGGCGCGGTATTACAGCGTATAAAGTGGGGCAAACATGGCCGCTTGATCAACGCTCGCTTCGCGAATGGGCCGATGGGCTCGATGTGATCATTGTTGTGGAAGAAAAGCGCAAACTGATCGAGCCCCAAATCAAAGAGGCTTTGTTTGATGATTTGCAAGGGCGCCGCGTTTATGGCGCGCGCCATGGGCTGACGGGGGCGCAACTTTTTACGGGAGTGGGCGCATTAGATCCGGTGGAAATTGCTGAAAAACTGGGGCAAATTTTGCGCGAAGAGGGCGCCGCCAGTTCAGAGGTTTTGGCAGGTATGGCGCAGTTAGAGGCAGCCAAGCGTGCCGATAATGCCAGCGAGACTGCAGCGCGTATTCCTTATTTTTGTGCAGGATGCCCGCATAATAGCTCCACCAAGTTGCCCGAGGGTGCCCGCGCTTATGCTGGCATAGGCTGTCATTACATGGCGCAATGGATGGATCGGGAAACGCTCGGCTATACCCATATGGGAGGCGAAGGCGCCAATTGGATTGGCGAGTCGGCCTTTTCAACCCGCAAACACGTATTTCAGAATATTGGTGATGGCACTTATAACCATTCGGGAATTCAAGCGATCCGCGCGGCTGTGGCGGCCGGCACCAACATAACCTACAAAATCCTGTTTAATGACGCGGTCGCGATGACCGGAGGTCAAGGAAATGACGGCGGACTTTCCGCCGCTCGGATAGCCCGCGAAGTTCTGGCGATGGGGATTGAAACGGTTGCCCTGGTCTATGATGATAAGGAAGAGCTTGACCTGAGTGCGTTTCCCAAAGACATCAGCAAAGACGACAGAACGCAGCTGTTATCGGTTCAAAAGAGGCTGTCTGAAACCGAGGGCGTTTCTGTTCTTATTTATGTTCAAACCTGCGCAGCAGAAAAGCGACGGCGGCGCAAGCGTGGAAAATTCCCTGATCCTAATAAGCGGATTTTTATCAATTCAGACGTCTGTGAAGGTTGCGGTGATTGCGGTGTTCAATCCAATTGCGTGGCAATCGCGCCTTTGGAAACCGCGTTTGGCCGCAAACGGATGATCGATCAATCCGCCTGCAATAAAGATTTCAGCTGTGTGAGCGGCTTTTGCCCATCCTTTGTAACACTAGAGGGGGCGACACCCAGAAAAGCGGCCACAACCGCTTTGGATTTGCCCGAGATGCCGCTTCCCCCACTTGCACCGATTGAGGGAACTTGGAATGTGGTGGTGACGGGCATTGGCGGTACTGGCGTTGTGACTTTGGGTGCGGTGATTGCGCAGGCCGCCCAGCTTGACGGCAAAGGCGCCGGCATGATGGAGATGGCCGGCTTGGCGCAAAAAGGCGGCGCGGTGCATATCCATTGCCGCTTGGCAGAAAAACCTGCGGATATCAGCGCGATACGCGTGGCCACGGGCGAATGTGATGTTTTGATCGGTGGCGATTTAGTGGTCAGCGCCGGCGCTAAAACATTGGGGTTAACGCAGAGCGGGCGTACCGGAGCAGTGGTGAATTCGCATGAGGCCGTGAGTGGTGAATTTACCCGCGACACCGAATTTCAGATCCCCCATGACCGTTTGAGCCTTTCATTAGAGGCGCGCTTGCAAGAAAGATTGGATTTGTTTGATGCCTCAGCCTTAGCCAAGACACTGATGGGGGATTCTATATTCTCGAATATGATGGTGCTTGGCGGCGCCTGGCAGCGTGGATATTTACCCCTCAGTCATGATGCACTTAAAGCTGCGATCGAGCTCAACGGGGCTGCTGTGGAAAAAAACCTGTATGCATTTGAGCTGGGCAGATGGGCGGTGTTACACTTGAGCGAAGCGCAGAAACTCTTGGCCCCGAGTTTGATCAAATTGCCGCAAACATTGGATGAAAAAATCGCCATCCGCGCGGATCATTTGAAAGCCTATCAAGGCCGCCGGTTGCGAAAGCGCTATTTGGCATTGGTCTCGAAAATCGAAAACCCTGAATTGAAAGAACTGGTCGCCAAAGCCTATCACAAGCTTTTGGCTTATAAGGATGAATATGAAGTTGCGCGCCTGCACCGGCTGACCCGCGCCAAGGCCGCAGAGCAATTTGAAAATATTGACCAGATTACCTATCATCTCGCGCCGCCCTTGCTCAGCAAATTAGGCCCTGATGGGCGTCCGTTGAAGCGGCAATTTGGCGCTTGGATTGAAAAAGCCTTTGGCGTTTTGGCCCGCTTTAAATTTTTACGGGGAACCCCTTTTGATGTGTTTGGCTATAGTGATGAGCGCAGGATGGAGCGAGAGTTGATAAAACAATATGAAGCTGATTTGGCCGCGTTCGCCTTTTCGGGTGGGCCGGTTGATACGGCGGCCCTTCAAGAACTGGCTGAATTGCCTTTGCAAATTCGTGGCTTTGGCCCGGTAAAGTTCTCAAATTATGAAAAAGCCGAAAAGCGGCGCCTTGAATTGCTTGACGTTTTACGCAATTCTCCGCCCACGTTCACGCAGGCGGCAGAATAAGCAGGTCTGCTTCGCTTTGTTTTAACGTTGATCCATGCCTGTAAATGGAAGGTGTTTTCTTTGCTAAAGCTTCCGCGCATCGCCCGCGACATCAGTTATTCGTATTCCGCGCAAACAAAAGCCGGTAAAACTGTTATTAAATTGATGGAAAATACCACCGGACGACTTCGCTTGATAAAGCGCGCGCGCGGATATGAACAGGAAGTCGCGAATGGGCGTGATTTTTGGCAGGTGATGGTCGAACGATATGGTTTGAGTTTGGATATTGTCGCCGGAGATTTATCGAAAATCCCGACATCCGGCCCACTGATTATGATCGCAAATCATCCTTACGGGATTTTAGACGGTTTGATGATGGGGCATATTTTATCGTCGGTCCGGGGAGATTTTCGTATTTTGGCGAATACGGTATTTCGAAAGTCGGCAGATTTGCAACGCGTTGTTTTGCCGATTTCCTTTGATGAAACAAAGGATGCTGTTCGTGAAAATCTGGCCACTCGAAAAAACGCTTTAGCGTATCTTGCAGACGGGGGCGCAATTGGTGTTTTTCCCGGTGGTACGGTTTCGACAGCCGCAACGCCTTTCGCGCAGCCCATGGATCCGGGCTGGAGATCGTTTACAGCGCGCATGATCAGCAAGTCTAATGCGACTGTGCTACCTGTATATTTCGAAGGCCAAACCAGCAGGATGTTTCAGCTTGCAAGCCATTTACACAACACGCTTCGAATGGGCCTTTTGATAAAAGAGTTTAAAAAACGCATCGATACGCCGGTGCGCGTTGTGGTGGGCGATCCAATCACCCAAGAGGATTTAACAGAATTTTCTACAGATTCGCGGGCGATGATGGATTTTTTGCGTAAAAAAACCTATGAGCTTTCTCCAACGCCGCTTCGATCTTATGACTATGGCTTTGAATTTGAAACGCGGCATAAAGCCTAAGGGGAGCGAAAAGGATGGCAATAGGCATATTTGATTCCGGTCTGGGTGGTCTTACCGTGTTGGATGCAATCCGCAAGAAACTTCCCGCGCTTCCCTTGGTCTATATGGGTGATAATGCGATGGCGCCTTACGGGGTGCGCGATGCCGAGGATGTTTACAATTTGACAACGCGCGCGGTTGAAAGGCTCTGGCAAGAGGGCTGTGATTTGGTCATCTTGGCCTGCAATACGGCCTCAGCCGCGGCGCTTAGGCGTATGCAAGAGGCCGGGTTGCCCGAACATAAGCGCGTTTTAGGGGTTTTTGTGCCTTTGATTGAGGCTTTGACTGAGCGTCAATGGGGGGATAATTCGCCTCCTCGACAGGTTACGGTTAAAAATGTCGCGCTGTTTGCAACGCCGGCCACGGTCGCAAGCCGGGCCTTCCAGCGCGAATTGGCCTTTCGAGCGATTGGTGTCGACGTAGAGGCGCAATCTTGTGGCGGCGTTGTTGATGCGATTGAAGATGGCGATCTGATCCTTGCCGAGGCGCTGGTGCGCAGCCATGTTCAAGCCTTGATGCGCAAAATGCCCACCCCGGATGCCGCGATTTTGGGCTGCACGCATTATCCTTTGATGGATACAATTTTCCAAAATGCACTCGGCGAAAATGTGACAGTATATTCACAAGCTGAGCTGGTGGCGGAGAGCCTGCAGGATTATCTGCATCGTCATCCCGATAAATTGGGCCATGGATCGGAAACAAAATTTTTAACCACGGGTGAACCTGGCCTTGTTTCAGATCGAGCGACGCAGTTTTTAAGGCGGAAAATAATTTTTGAAGCCGCTTGAGCTGACCAAGCGTTGGCGCTAATGAGGAGCGGATATGATATATAAAATCGCCATAATTGGGGCTTCAGGCTACACCGGAGCAGAGCTGATCAGATTGATCGCCTCGCATCCTAATCTTGAGATTAAAGCCCTTGTGGCCAATAGCAAGGCCGGGCAATCAATGCGTCAGGTCTTTCCGCATCTGCGCCATCTTGATTTACCTAACTTGGTGACAATCGACAAAGTTGATTTTCAAGGGATCGATTTATGCTTTTGCGCTTTGCCGCACCAGACCTCGCAAGATGTGATCGCAAAGCTGCCAGCCTTTTTGAAAGTGATTGATCTTAGCGCAGATTTTAGATTGCGCGATCCGCAGGCGTATGAGCAATGGTATAATAGTAAACATCTTGCACCTGATTTACAGCCAGATGCGGTGTATGGTTTGACTGAGTTTTATCGCGCAGATATCCGCACCGCGCGCTTGGTGGCTGGAACCGGATGCAACGCGGCGACGGGGCAATATATTTTACGGCCTCTGATTAAAGACCGCGTGATCGATCTTGATGATATAATTTTGGATATGAAATGCGCCGTTTCGGGGGCTGGGCGCGCGCTAAAACAAAACCTGCTGCATGCTGAGTTGTCAGAGGGGTATAATGCTTATGCGGTTGGCGGCACGCACCGTCATCTGGGGGAGTTTGATCAGGAGTTTTCGGAATTGGCTGGTCGGCCCGTACACATTCAATTCACCCCGCATTTGATGCCTGTAAATCGGGGTATTCTTGCCACGGCCTATGTAAAAGGCTCTGCTGAAAATGTGTTCCAAAGCTTAAAGGCAAGTTATGAAAATGAACCCTTCATTCAGATGTTAGACTTTGGGCAAACGCCCAGCACGCATGATGTGCGTGGATCAAATTTCGTGCATATTGGCGTGTCAGGGGATCGGATTGAAGGCCGCAGCATTGTTATTGCGGCGTTAGACAATCTTACCAAAGGCAGCAGCGGGCAGGCCGTTCAAAATGCCAATCTGATGTTGGGTTTGGAAGAAACAGCCGGCTTGATGCACGTACCGCTGTTTCCCTAGATACAGGTTGAATTTATGAAAAGCTTGAAGAAGACGCGGCGTATTCAGATTATTATTATTTCTTTTTTGGCGCTTGCGCTTGCAACAGCTTTGATCGGCTATGCCATGCGCGATGGTATCAATTTCTTCAAATCCCCCAGTGAAGTTTTGGCGGATCCGCCAGATGCCAGCGAAACCTTCCGCATCGGTGGCTTGGTTGAGGAAGGATCATTGCAACGCGGGGTCGGCTCTGTGATTAGTTTTAACGTAACTGATGGCGCCGCTATCGTGCCCGTTACCTATGAAGGCGTTTTGCCGGATTTATTTGATGAAAACCAGGGAATGATCGGCACAGGAAAATACATTGATAATGTCTTTCAAGCCGCTGAAATTTTAGCTAAACATGACGAAAACTACATGCCAAAAGAAGTTGTAGATGCCTTGAAAGAGCAGGGTGTCTATCAAGAAACTTCGGATTGATCTTGTGATAGGTCGGCGCTGTTTCTGGTTTTTTCAGAAACTTTGTTGCAAAGAAGTTTCATATTCAAAACAGTTCCCAATAAAGACAAGCGGGGCTGGTGTGAACCGGTTAAAAACGAAAGCTTCAACCGCTGCATCTGCTGAACTATTTGGATCTTGGAATTTGACCGTCGGTTTGGTGAATTTCCGCATTGGCTGATACCAGGCGGCATTATCTTGGGCTACAATTTATTTAGACCTGCCTTTAAGCAACAAAAGATAATCTTTCCCAAAAAGCTTTTTTTATACTGCATAGAAACAGATTGCTTTACAGAAGGTTTGCTCTATTTTTCGGACAGTTAAGCGTCTGTTTTAAGATTTAGAACAAAGTGAAGTGACGTCGGTATCTTTTGAAAAATGATGATTGACCATGAATGAGGATGCTGGATTTTTAGATGGTCAGTCCGATGAGACAGGTTTATAAGAGGCACTATGATAAGTGAGCTTGGACATTTTGCACTGACCTTGGCATTTTTTGTCGCGTGTATTCAGTGCGTTGTGCCTTTAATCGGCGCAATGACGGGCCGCGCTGCCTTGATGGCGCTGGCCGCCCCCGCTGCTTCGGCCCATTTTTTTCTTATTCTAGGATCCTTTTTGGCTCTGATGCACGCGTTCATCACCTCTGATTTCACGGTGCGCTTGGTGGCGCTGAATTCCCATTCGTTGAAGCCGATGATCTACAAGATTAGCGGTGTCTGGGGGAACCACGAAGGCTCAATGCTGTTATGGGTGCTTATTCTTGCCTTGTTTGGTGCTTGCGCGGGCTGGTTTGGAAACAATCTCACACAAAGCTTTCGGGCGCGGGTCTTGGCCGTTCAGGGCGCGATTAGCGTGGCATTTCTTGCGTTTATTTTGCTCACGTCAAATCCATTTTTGCGTTTGGTGGTGCCGCCGTTTGATGGGCAAGATTTGAACCCATTGCTGCAAGATCCCGGATTAGCGTTTCATCCGCCGTTTTTATATTTGGGCTATGTCGGTTTGAGTATGGCGTTTTCTTTCGCGGTTGCGGCGTTGCTTGAGGGGCGCGTGGATGCCGCTTGGGCGCGTTGGGTGCGCCCGTGGACATTGGCCGCTTGGATTTTCCTGACCATTGGCATCGCTTTGGGCAGTTGGTGGGCCTATTATGAATTGGGCTGGGGAGGCTTTTGGTTTTGGGATCCAGTTGAAAATGCCTCTTTTATGCCATGGCTTCTGGCCGCTGCCTTATTGCATTCTGCGATTGTGGTGGAAAAGCGTGAAAGTTTGAAAAGCTGGACCATTCTTTTGGCCATTCTCGCGTTCGGATTTTCTCTAATTGGTACGTTTATTGTCCGCTCTGGCGTTTTGACATCGGTGCATGCTTTTGCAAATGACCCCGAGCGGGGTGTGTTTATCCTGATTATTTTGGCGATTTTCATCGGCGGGGCTTTAACCTTATTTGCCGCGCGCGCATCGGCCATGCAAGCGCGGGGTGCATTTTCCATGGTCAGCCGTGAAACCGCCTTGGTATTGAACAATATATTATTGGCCGTTTCGGCTTTGGTTGTGTTTGTCGGCACGATCTGGCCGCTCTTGGCAGAGATGATGTTTGATCGAAAACTCAGTGTTGGACCCCCGTTTTTCAACTTGGCGTTCACTCCTTTCATGATCGCTTTGGGCATCGCGATGCCGATTGGTGCAATGATTCCTTGGAAGCGGGGCGTTGTAATGCGCCCTGTCAAACGGCTTTTGCCCGTATTTGGTTTGGCCCTGGCCGCTGCAGGTTTGATTTGGGCGTTGCAAACCGGCAAGTCATTGCAGGGGCCAATTGGGTTGTTTCTGGGGGCGTGGATGGTCGGGGGCGCAATCACTGATCTTTTATCCCGCCTTGGAAAAGACCGCGATTACAGCCGGCTGTTGCGGTTACCGCGCTCGGATTGGGGCAAATCGGTCGCCCATAGCGGGCTGGGGGTAACGATGTTTGCTGTGGCTGGGCTTATGGTTTGGCAGCAAGAAGACATCCGCATCGTGGCGCCAGGTGAAACATGGTCGGTTGGAGCCTATACGTTTACATTACAAGATGTCAGCAATGTGAATGGGCCGAATTATCGCGCCGTTAGGGGAGATGTGGCGCTGGAACATAAGGGGCGGTTTATCACCAAGATGCATCCTGAAAAGCGCTTTTACCCGGTTGCCAATATGCCAACAACCGAAGCCGCGATTGACTATCGCTTCTTGCGCGATGTGTATTTGGTGCTTGGAGACCAGCAAGAAAATGGGGCGTGGACGCTGCGCACTTATATCAAGCCCCTGACCAATTGGATCTGGGCCGGTGCTTTATTGATGGCCCTTGGCGGCGGGCTTAGCTTAACGGATCGCCGTTTTCGCGTGGCCGCCGGGGCGCGCCGTAAAACGCCAGTTTCAACCGTAAATGCTCCGGCCGAATGAGGCTGCTTTATATGCTTTTGGCGTTTTCGCTTTGGATCGGATACGCCTATGCGGTTGAGCCTGATGAAATTTTGGCCGACCCGACCCTAGAGGCGCGCGCGCGAGTTATTTCGAAAGATTTAAGGTGTTTGGTGTGCCAGAATGAAAGCATTGACGAAAGCAACGCGTCTTTGGCGCGCGATTTGCGGCTGTTGGTGCGGGAACGCTTGGTTTTGGGCGAAAGTAACGAAGAAGTGCTGGATTTTGTGGTTACGCGTTATGGGGAATTTGCTTTGCTGCGCCCCCAAACCAAAGGCTCTAACGTGATTTTATGGGTTGCGGGCCCGGTAATGCTTTTGCTCGCCTTGTTGATCGCTTTTGCCTATATTAGGAGCCGCCAAGCACAAGTGAACGGCGCGGCATCCAACGCATTAAGCGTGGATGAAAAAGAGCGTTTAGATAAAATTTTAGAACGAACCAATTTGGAGTGAACTAAAATGGCGGTGGTAATTTTCACTTACCCAGAGAGGGGGCATTTTTATGAATTATGACACGATTGAGGTTCATCTGTCCTCTGAGGTTGCTTGTGTTTCTATGAACCGTCCCGAGGTGATGAACGCGCTGAACACCCAAATGCGCGCCGAAATCACCGATGCGTATAAGCGTTTGGCCCCACAGGCGCGGGTGATCGTATTGACTGGGCGCGGAAAAGCGTTTTGTTCGGGGCAAGATTTGGGTGATCGGGCGAACGCCGCGCAACTGGACTTAGAGCGCACGCTTAGGGATGAATACGAACCGATGCTGCGCGCAATAATCGAATGTAGGATTCCCACGATAACTGCCTTGAACGGGGCCGCGGCGGGCGCAGGTGCAAATCTTGCCTTGGCGTCGGACGTGGTGATTGCCTCGAAATCTTCCTATTTCATGCAGGCCTTTACAAAAATTGGTCTCATTCCTGACGCGGGCGGAACCTACCTAATGCCGCGCACAATGGGTCTTGCCAAAGCCATGGGAGCGGCGTTGTTTGCCGAAAAAATATCTGCAGAGCAGGCGGATGAATGGGGTTTGATCTGGGAATCGGTTGCAGATGACGCGTTTGAAGCCACCTGGCGCGCGCGGGCGGAATATTTGGCCAAAGGGCCAACTTTGGCTTATTCTCATTTGAAAACTGCGCTGCGTGCCTCATCCGAGAATAATTTAGAGGCGCAACTGGCTTTAGAGGCAAAGCTTCAAAAAGAATGCGGAAATAGCCGTGATTTCAAAGAAGGCGTTGTGGCCTTTCTGGAAAAACGAACCGCGCGTTTTGAAGGAAGATAATGCGGCGTGAAACCGCCTTTTCGCGCCTTTTGACTGAGGTTTTCCCAGTCTTCTTGGGCCGCTAGCTGTTCGGGCTGAAGACGCCTTTTTGGCTGTGGTATTGGCGGGGCTGGAAACTGGCGGCAATGCGAGGGAACCATGATAGATTTGGTGGGTAAAAGGATTTTTGTAAGCGGTGCAGGCGCGGGTATGGGCGCCGCCGTTGCTTTGCTTTCGGCGCGCGCGGGAGCCCAGGTTCTTGCTACTGATAAATCTGACGAAGGGCTTTTGCCTTTAAATAAAACAGGCTGCGCCGTCGCTGTTCTTGATGTGACGGATCAAGATTCGGTAACTCGTTTTTTTGCATCTCAACAGCCATTTGACGGGATTGTTAATATGGCAGGCTGGGTGCATCATGGACGTCTGACCGATTTAAGCGATGAAGATTGGCAAAGATCTTTTCAAATCAACGTTGATAGTATGTTTTATGTGTTGCGCGCCGCCCTGCCAAAAATGATTTTGGCAGGCGGAGGGTCCGTTGTGAATATGGCGTCTTTGGCCTCATCCGTGAAAGGGTTTGCCTATCGCGCTGCCTATAGCGCGTCAAAGGCCGCGGTGATCGGGCTGACAAAATCCGTTGCCGTGGATTATATGGCCGATAATGTGCGGGCAAATGCGATTTGTCCCGGAACGATCGAAAGCGCCTCATTGAAAAAAAGAATAGCCAGTTTGGCCGAAGAGTTGGGCGATGAAAGTAAGGCCCGGGCTTGGTTCGTGGACCGCCAACCCATGAAACGATTGGGTCAACCTGATGAGATCGCAAAGTTAATTCTCTATCTATTATCTGATGATGGTGCTTACGCGACAGGGCAATCGTTTATCATTGATGGTGGCACCACCGCCTAGCCCCCCTTGCGTGCTCAAGCATGATGCTTTCGCAAAATCTATTGGCTTTGGGATAGGCGAATGGAACGTCTGTGAAATCGTACGTTCTGATCAGTCTGAAACTGCTAAAATCCCTTCGCTTAGATCTTATATTTTTATAAATATCATAAACTTAACAGAAATTTGGTTAGCGCAAACTTAATATTATGAGCAGTAAAAAGCTGACAGAAAGGGCTATTCCTGTTCGGATGTAATTAAAGAAATTCCACTTTGCTTCAAATTTCAAGCGTTCATCAGCCAAGGTTTCATCATTCAAATCTTCGATTATAAGGTTTTGTATATGGTTGTTTAAGGGAATATGGAATGCCGCAGTTATGCCTTGCACCCCCACCAGATATGCAACACTGATTAGAACAATTGGCCATGCTTCTGCTAGTTCAACACGTACAGATGAAACGACAATCATCATAAACATTGCCACCATAGACCCTACCCAAGTGAACATGAATAGCGGCTGGTTGTCTTGTATTATAGCGTCCGTCACCTGAAACGCTCTTAAAAAATCTTTGTCACTAAGGCTGGATAAACCAGGCATCACAACAATTGCATATGTGAAAATGAATCCGCCTACTAAACTGCAGGATAAGATAGAAAAGATTAACGCTACATCCAACAAGTCCATTTTATTTTTACCTCTGAGGTTTCTGTATTTAGGTAACAGCAGTAGTCAAAGCATATTGTCAGCGAATAGTCATTCCCTGCCATAAACTGAACTACAAGATATTGATTATAAGCGCTTTAGAGTGACTAAGAGCCAATCAGCATTGCCATGCATTTGTGCTTGTGGCAATGCGTCCGTTACCGGGACGCCAGCGAAGCATGGTTACAATCAGATACTGTCTGGTTAAATGCAACCTAAGCCCCAAGCCCCAATTTCGTCCCGATTATGCAAATGGCCATCACAGGACATTTCCTCAAAACCCAGTTGCCGGTGAGGGATAACTGGTTTCTTAAAATAAGCCTAATATTTACCTGGTTTCTCTCTTATAATTTTTTAACCCAGCAGGCTTAAGGGACTGGTATTTTACATCATCACCCTGTCAACGTGACGTGACGTGACGTGACGTGACGTGGCGGGGTCGAGGTGACGGTGAACAGCAGATCAGACCGAGGCCGGTTGGTGATCTGGTGTGAGGCGCTCGCGCTCACATGGATGCCTTGCTGCAAATGAAGAGCGGAGATCTCCCCATCAAGTTCCATCGACGGAACACCAGACGCAACGTAAAAGAACTGTTCCGCACCCGCATGGTGATGTCGCCTTTCAGCGGTGCTGGGGGATATGCGCTCCTAAATGACGCTTAGTTGTTCAAACCTGACAAGTTGCCAACCATAAAAGCCATCGCGCCAGACATAATATTCAGCCGTATCGGTGTTGACCACCGCCGCGCTCATTCCCACTCAATCGTTCCTGGTGGCTTTGATGTGATATCATAGGTCACCCGATTGATGCCTTCGACCTCATTGATAATTCGCGTTGCGGTTTCGCCCAGAAACTCATGAGAAAATGGATAATAATCGGCCGTCATACCATCCACCGAGGTGACAGCACGCAGCGCGCAGGCATAATCATAGGTGCGTCCATCCCCCATCACGCCAACCGTGCGCACTGGCAAAATCGCCACGAAGGCCTGCCAGATGTGATCATATAGGCCGTGTTTGCGAATTTGATCAATATAGACCGCGTCAGCTTCCCTTAGAATATCCAGTTTAGCGCGGGTGATCTCACCAGGGCAGCGAATGGCCAGGCCGGGCCCTGGGAAGGGATGCCGCCCGATAAAGCTGTCGGGCAATCCAAGTTCGCGGCCCAGGGCGCGCACCTCATCCTTAAATAGCTCTCTCAGCGGTTCCACAAGTTTCAAGCCCATTTTCTCGGGAAGTCCGCCAACATTATGATGTGATTTTATCGTCACCGATGGGCCACCGCTAAAGGATACAGATTCGATCACATCCGGATAAAGCGTGCCCTGTGCTAAAAATTCTGCGCCCTCAATTTGATCTGCATATTTTTGAAACACGTCGATAAACAAGCCGCCAATGATTTTACGCTTGGTTTCAGGGTCGGATTGCCCGTCTAAGGCGCCAAGAAACAGCTCGGATTCTTGGGCGTGGATGAAGGGCATGTTGTAGTGATCCCGAAACATCGCAACCACCTCCGTGGCTTCCTCTTTTCGCAGCAAGCCGTGGTCTACGAACACGCAGGTGAGCTGATCGCCAATCGCCTCATGGATCAAAACGGCAGCCACCGAACTGTCGACACCCCCAGATAATCCGCAAATCACTTTTTTGTCGCCAACTTGCTTTCTGATCGCCTCCAAGGCTTGTTCGCGATATGCGCCCATCGTCCAATCGCCTGAAAACCCAGCAATTTTTACAAAATTTTCATAAAGCATAGCGCCGTTTGGCGTATGGTGTACCTCTGGGTGAAACTGGACCGCATAAAATTGTTTCTCGAGATTTGCGGTGATCGCAAATGGCGCGTTTGGCGAGGTTCCATAGACGCTAAACCCCGGAGCGATCGCGCTGACATGATCCCCATGCGACATCCAGACTTGCTCGCGCTCTTGCGCAAACCATCCCTGTAATAGATCCAGCTCATCGCCTGTTTGAGACACATAGGCGCGGCCAAATTCTGCCGTTTTATGACCGCGCTCGACCCTACCACCCAACATATCCATCATAACCTGCTGGCCATAACATATTCCCAAAATGGGCACTCCAAGCTCATAGACAGAAAGTGGTGGACGCGGAGCCCCCGCATCAAAGACCGAGGCTGGCCCCCCAGAAAATATCACGGCACGCGGTGCAAAGGCACTTAAAAAGGCGTCTGAGATATTTTGATATGGGTGAATTTCACAATAGACGTTTAACTCGCGCAAGCGGCGGGCAATCAATTGCGTTACCTGACTGCCAAAGTCGATGATTAACAGGCGTTCGTGATGCTGGTGTTCCATTTGTGACTGGTAAAACGCCACGCCGTCAGGTGCAAGTGGTCGCGGTGCTGAAAACAGGTCAAATGTCGGTTTGAAGGAAGAAAGCAATCCCCATGTCGCTTTTAATGCTTAAGAGCCGTTATTTGGCGAAGGCAGAATTGGGATGCAACATAGATCATACGCAGAAATACTTAGTGTTTGCAGTTTCAAGAAAGGTCAAAGCATGGCGGAACTCTCTACAGGTCGGCGTTCGCGAGGAGGCGGGGGAGCAGCCCGCCGCGCAGAGCGCACCTCCATCAAGATCGAGACTGCAAAATATATTGAACGCAATATCCCGAATTTCGACCTGTTGAGCGAAGAGGCTTTGGAAATTATTGAAGCCAATGCCGAGCTTATGCTGGAAGAGGTAGGGGTAAACTTTGTTAACAATCCTGCCGCCCTAGAGCGCTGGCGAGCGGCGGGGGCGAGCGTAGAAGAAGAGCGGGTGCGGATCCCGCGTGGTTTGGCAAAAAAACTATGCGCCACGGCTCCAAACCGGTTCACCCAACATGCTCGGAATTCTGAACGCAATGTTGAGATTGGAGGTAAGTCTTTGGTCTGCGCGCCAGTTTACGGGCCGCCTTTTGTGCGCGACTTAGAAGGTGGTCGCCGCTATGCAACGATTGATGACTTTAAGAAATTTGTAAAGCTTGGCTATATGTCCAAATGGTTGCATCACTCGGGGGGAACGCTGTGCGAGCCGACCGATATTCCCGTGAACAAACGCCATTTAGATATGCTTCTGGCGCATATGACGCTATCGGATAAACCGTTCATGGGGTCGGTCACCGAGCCCAGCCGCGCGCAAGATAGCGTGGATATGTGCAGCATCCTTTTTGGCGATGAGTTTGTGCAGAACAATACGGTGATGACATCCTTGATCAACATCAATTCTCCGATGACATTTGATGATGTAATGATGGGTGCGTTAGAGGTTTATGCGCGCAACAATCAAGCCTGCATTATTTCGCCCTTTATTGTTGGCGGCGCGATGGCACCGGTTTCGGTGGCGGGAACCTTGACGCAGGTCTTGGCTGAAGTCTTGGCGGGTATTGCGTATTCTCAGCTGCTTAAGCCCGGCGCTCCGGTGATTTTTGGCGCTTTTGTGGCCTCAATTGACATGAATTCTGGCGCTCCCACCTTTGGAACCCCAGAGGCCAGCCATATCCTTTACGGGGCAGGGCAATTGGCGCGGCGCCTTGGCTTGCCTTTCCGCTCCGGCGGGGGGCTCTGCGGGTCTAAACTGCCCGATGCTCAAGCGGCTTATGAAACCTCAAATACGTTAAACGCGGCCTTGATGGGTGGGGTGAATTTTATGCTCCATTCCTGCGGCTGGTTAGAAGGGGGGCTGGTATCGTCTTTTGAGAAATTTGTAATGGATGCAGATCAATTGGGCGTGTTGCATCATTTGGCGCGGGGCGTGCAAATTGACGAAGACGCGCAAGCGTTAGACGCAATCCGGGAAGTGGGCCCTGGTGGTCATTACCTTGGATGCGCGCATACGCAGCGAAACTTTAAGGAATCTTTCTGGCGCAGCGAAGCCTTTGACTATAAGCCGTTCGAAACATGGGAAGAAGAAGGTGCCAAAGATACGATGCAGCTGGCCTCAACGCGTGTGGCGACCCTGTTGAACAATTACCGAGAACCCGAAATGGACATCGCGGTAAAGCAAGCTTTGGAGGCGTTTGTAGTGAAGCGTAAATCAGAAATGCCGGACAGTTTCGTTTAAATAGGTTGCTTGTCGGCCCTTTCAATTTCTTTTGTTTCGGCAATCAAGGCCGTTAGAACAGTAACGTGCAAGGCTATGTTATACTGAACATGCTGCTGCAGGCGCATCTTGTTTAACTGGCCCTCTTTATCGATCAAGGATCTTAAAATCTGTGCGGGATGTTGGTGCATGCTTAGCGCAAAAAATGAGCTCAAGCATGCGGCCCGGTTGTAGGTTTCAAGGCCCAGCTTCGCTGCATTGATTAGTATTTTTGGCCGTTTGACGCTGTGTAAGTGGAATGTCATATCCGCTGCTGCCTAGATTTTAATCTTAATTAAGATCAGAAAGCTGGCGGTAATGTCTTAATTAAACCCTGCTTCCCCGTTCTCTGTATGGGGAAAGCCTTTATTATTTTGCCACAAACTCGGCTCGTTGACGCTTTTAAGAAGTCTTTAACAAGTGCAACTTTAAAGTGATATTTTTGTTGCTTAGGATTTTAATTAAATTTTTCGGATTGTGAAAAATGTCCAATAAACATCCTGCGAGCGGGGGTAAATTAAGCCAAATTTGGCTGGACAAAGCCGCGTTTCATTATGATGCACATGTTCACCTGGGTTTGTCCATTCGCGCGCTGGCGCGGAAATCTGCTGGTCATGCTTCTACAATTTTAAGGCAGATAAGGCGTATCGAAGCCTTGCAGAGTGATCCGCAAGTAAAAGCCGCACTGGCTCAGTTAAAATCATCGCGGGGCGAGGGGGCTGATCCTGCGCCTTCCTGCCAGCCGGGTCAAAGTCTTAATAAGGATGTAATGCACCTTTTAGAACCCAAAAATGCGGTTTTAGTGATGTCCGAAAACGTTGAAATGGCTGGTATATTCTTGATTTCATCAGAATACGCACCTCAGAAATTAGGGCTTGTGCCGCGCGCGCGCGCGCAGTCAATGATCGCAAACGGAACGCTGCATTGTGTTTCCGCAGGTCGCTTATCGCGTTATGTTTTAGCATCAAATCTGCAGGCTCAAACCGAATGCGCCGAAGCGCCTCAAGCCTTTCAGCCGCGCCCCAATCCCGCGCTCGAAACAGAACCCGTTTTCAAAGGATCACCGGAAACTCCGTTGATGACGTTGGCTAGACGCCGCAATAAAGATGGTTCATATTTTTTAACGCGCGCATTGGTGGATGCAGGCAACCGGTTTCATGATGATTTTGAAATTGCACAGACCGTGCGCCCCGACGGTTTTACCCGTGAGGATTGGTTGCGCTGCGCATCCGGCACTGTGCTTTCAGGGGGCAATGAAAGGCAACAACTGCTGATTGAACGGGTGGCGGCCACCTTGCGCGACCTCGGGCCCGAATTATCAGATATTTCGCTACGCTGCTGTTGTTATCTAGACGGTCTTGAGCTGAGTGAGCAATCTTTAGGCTGGTCGGCGCGTTCGGGTAAAGTCGTCTTGCGCATCGCTTTGCAGCGGCTAAAGCGTTATTATGAAAGCCATATTGGCGTTGAGAATGGTCGCATAGGTTAATATTTACCTGTTTCTGTTTTAAAAATGCAGCGCGCGTCCAGTTTGAGCTGTGGCAAAGTGTTTCATCCAGATCATAGCGGAAATGCGTAAGCGCCCCTTGGAGCTTGCGCCAGTTCTGCTATGTTGCATAAAACAAGAGGGTGAATACCAGTGCGTGATCTAAAACTGCCTCAAGACCGGCATCCAGAAAAAGCTCATAAGCCAGACAACCGGCAGCCCAAAAAACCCGATTGGATTAGGGTGAAGGCACCGGTCTCCGAAGGCTATAAGGCTACGCGCGATATTATGCGCGAGCATAATTTGGTAACGGTATGCGAAGAAGCAGGCTGCCCAAATGTTGGCGAATGTTGGAGCCAAGGCCACGCTACCATGATGATTATGGGCGAAGTGTGCACGCGCGCCTGCAGCTTTTGCAATATTGCCACGGGAAAGCCTCCGGAAGCTTTAGATGTGTTTGAGCCAGGCAGAGTTGCGGATGCCGTCTTTAAATTGGGGTTGAACCATGTGGTGATTACATCGGTTGATCGCGATGATGTGGAAGATGGCGGGGCGGAACATTTTGCGCAAACCATTCGCGCGATCCGGCGCAAAAGCCCTGAAACCACGATTGAAATTCTGACGCCCGACTTTTTAAAATGTGACCCGGCCGTGCTTGAGCTGGTGGTGGCTGCACGCCCGGATGTGTTTAATCACAATTTGGAAACCGTGCCCGGATTGTACCCAGAAGTACGCCCCGGCGCACGCTATTTTCATTCTTTGAGGCTTTTGCAACGGGTCAAAGAACTTGATCCTTCGATGTTTACAAAATCCGGCATCATGGTTGGGCTTGGAGAAAATCGACAATCTGTTTCGCAAGTGATGGATGATTTGCGCGCCGCGGATGTGGATTTTTTGACCATTGGGCAATATCTGCAACCCACGCCAAAACATCATGCGGTGGATCGATTTGTGCACCCGGATGAATTTGCAGCCTATGAAAAAGCGGCTTATGGCAAAGGGTTTTTAATGGTTTCAGCAACCCCTTTAACCCGCTCTTCCTATCATGCAGGAGATGATTTTCAACGCTTGCGCGCCGCGCGTTTGGCGCGTTTGGCCAAGTAAAAGCAACCTTTTGGGGGTTGTATTCCGACAAGAGCGATTAAAAAGCTAAATACGGCACATTGGTGAGTTTTGGGGTAAGCGTTAAATGTTACTTTAGCCGTTGCTCAGTTTTTGGATCAAAGAACAAAAGCTGATTGGGGTCAAAGTGAACGGCAACATCGCTGCCCATGGGCAGGGCAACATCCCCCTTGCTTTCAACAATAATACGCTCGCCCGTTGGTGCCATTAAATAGCTGTAATTCACACCTCCTAGCCGCTCATGCACGTTGACAGACAGGCCATTTCCGGCTTCGTCAATAGATAGATTTTGCGGGCGGATGCCAACAAGAATTTCGCGCAAATTAGATGGCAAAGCCACGTCGGGCTCAATCGGGGCTGACGAGATGGCGGATAGAAAAATTTTGTTGTTTTCGACGCGGCCTTTTAAAAAATTCATTGCCGGAGAGCCGATAAAGCCAGCAACAAATTTATTCGCTGGATCGTGGTAAAGCGCCATGGGGGCGCCCACTTGTTCGATAACACCCGCACGCAACACAACGATTTTATCCGCTAAGGTCATAGCCTCGACTTGATCATGCGTCACATAGATCATCGTGGCCCCAATTTCTTTATGTAATCGCGCGATTTCCACGCGCATATCAACGCGCAATTCGGCGTCGAGATTTGACAAAGGTTCGTCAAATAAAAACACTTCAGGGCCGCGCACGATGGCCCGCCCAATCGCCACGCGTTGCCGCTGACCGCCCGACAATGCTTTGGGTTTTCGATCCAAGTAATCATTCAGCTTTAGAATTCTGCTGGCTTCGGCGACTTTTGCCGTGATTTCCGCCTTTGGGTGACCGGTCATCTTTAACCCAAACCCCATATTTTCAGCGACTGTCATATGAGGGTAAAGCGCGTAACTTTGAAATACCATAGCAACGCCGCGCGCGGCTGGATCGCTTTTGGTGACATCGCGATCTCCGATAGCAATCTGACCAGCTGTGGTTTCTTCAAGCCCCGCAATCATTCGCAGCAAAGTCGATTTCCCACAACCTGAGGGGCCAACGAAAACGCAAAACTCCCCCTCATCGATTGATAAATCTATGCCATGAATAACCTCTAAATCACCGTATTGTTTTTTGACATTGGTTAAAGTTACCCGAGACATAAGATTTCCTTTAAGTTGGGAATTGCCAATTTTTAGCGGCGTCAGAAATTTTTCTGGCAGCCTCTTGAAGTTTTGGCGCGAAACGTTCGATGCTTGAAAGAGAATGATGGGAAGTGGTTGATGTGAGCGACAGGGCTCCTATTGCGTGGTTAAGACCGTTCAAAATCGGCACTGCCACGCAAATGATTCCAGGCTCATGCTCTTCGCGATCAAAGGCCATTCCGATAGATGCGATCTCTAAGAGTTCCGCTTTAAGGGCCGGCAAATCGGCTAAAGTGGCGGCTGTATACTTGTGGAAAGATTGGCGCATTAATGCTCTTGCTTGTTCTTTTTCGGGCATAAACGCCAATAGGGCCTTGCCAACACCTGTACAATAGCCAGGGCCTGTTTTGCCCGCTGAGCTGAACATCTCAACCGGTTTTTCCGCGTTGCGCTTATCAACATAAAGCACGTGTCCATCATCCATTTGCGCAAGATGCAGGGTTTCACCCAAGGCATCTGCCAAATCGTCTAAAATCGGGCGTGCAATGGGCGCAAGGGCGCTTTGCCGCCATGCCGAATGGGCGAGGCGCACCAAACGAATTCCAGGAATATAAGTCGCAGTTTGCGCATTATAATCCAGCATTGATTGGTTTGAGAGCGTTTGTAATAACCGATATACGGTGGCTTTGGGATAGGCGCTTTTGGAAAGGATTTCAGAAAACCGAACTGGCCGTTCAAAGCTTGCAACAAGATCAAGCATCACCAACGCTTTGCCGACCGTTCCATCGGAGGCGTTGATTTGGATGGTTGAATTTTCCATGCGACAGAGCTCCTTAACGACAGTTGACAAATTAGGTGATTCCTTTCACTGTTTCAATAGTTGGAATTTGGTTTCACTATATGAGACTGCTGGTCAACTATCAACTGGGAGAAGTAAATGTTAAAAAACCTAAAAAAACTGGCGACGACCGTCGCCGCGACAGGCGCGCTGGCGACAGCCGCGTTTGCTGGAGAATTGGTGATCACTTATGATGATTTGAACCCCAACCCCAAGAAAGCCTTTGACGATGTGGTTGCGGCGTTTAAAGCGGCCAATCCCGATATCAACGTGACTGTAAATAATAATGATCGGGAAGCCCATAAATCTGCCATTCGAAACTTTTTATCGGCGAACCCGCCAGACGTTACCTCATGGTATCCTGGAAATCGCATGGGACCATTTGTAGATGCCGGCTTATTTGAGCCAATTGATGATCTTTGGGCGGCGAACAATTTGGATCAGGATATGGCGGCAGTACAGCCAACCATGACGCGAAATGGAAAAATTTGGGGTGTTCCCTACACGTATTATCAGTGGGGCATTTATTACCGTAAAGATATTTATGATAAGCTCGGCCTTTCAGAGCCAAAAACGTGGAACGAGCTTTTGTCAAACTGCGATGCTTTGAAGGGTGTCGGAGTAACGCCGTTCACCATCGGCACCAAATATCTTTGGACTGCTGCGGGCGTCTTTGATTATTTAAATCTGCGCACAAACGGGTATGATGTGCATAATGCGTTGACTGCCGGAGAAATCAAATACACGGATGCGCGCATTCGTGCCACATTTGCCAATTGGGAAGAGATGTTACAGCGTTGCTCGTTCATCGATAACCACGCTTCGATGGATTGGCAGGGTGGCGTTGCGGCCTTCGCAAAAGGCGATGCTGCGATGTATGTTATGGGTAATTTCTCCGTTGGAGCGTATAAAGATGCTGGTTTGACGGAAGAGCAAATTGACTTTTTCCAATTTCCGGAAATCACAGCGGGTCTTCCGATGGCAGAAGAAGCCCCTGCGGATGCATTTTTCATTCCCTCCGGTGCTAAGAATAAAGACAATGCAAAGAAGTTTCTGGCATTTGTTGCACAGCCAGAAGTTCAAACGCAATGGAACCAAACCTTGGGTCAATTGCCACCCAACTCAAAGTCTGAGGTTGGAGATGACAAATTTATCCAAGAAGGGTTTGCCGTTGTTTCAAATGCAGCTGGTTTAGCCCAGTTTTATGATCGGGATGCACCTGCGGCTATGGCATCTGAAGGGATGAAAGGCTTTCAGGAATTCATGCTCGATCCCAGTAAGCTTGACGCGATCCTAGAGCGTTTGGATGCTGTTCAAGCTGACGTTTATAAGTAAAAATAAAATTGTGCGGGGCGCGCTGATTAGCGCCCCGCGCGCAAGTTAGGCGGGATATGCAGACAGAATATCGAAACAAAACGGCAGGATGGTTTCGCATCAACAAGCTTAGCCTTGCGCCGCTTGTTTTCTTAATTCCGGCGTTTATGTTTTTTTCCGTCTACGTGATTATTCCAATTTTCCAATCGCTGCAGCTTTCACTTTTTGAATGGAATGGGCTCTATAACGCGGAAGGCAAGTCGACAGCTCAATATATCGGCTTGGAAAATTATCGTAAGCTTTGGGTAGACCCAAATTTTTGGATCTCCATTAAAAATAATTTTCTTTGGCTGTTCCTGTATATGCTGGCGGTGCCGCTTGGGCTGTTTATCGCAATATTTTTAAACCAGACCGTGACGGGCATTCGATTTTACAAATCAATGTTCTTCTTTCCATTTGTCATCAGTCAAGTCGTGGTTGGTTTGATTTTTGGGTGGTTTTACAACCCTGATTTTGGGGTTGTTGCGAAGATATGGCAATTTATCTTCTGCGAAGAAACGGTCAATTTTATTGGCAATAAAACGGTAAAATGTGCACGCCCCGTTCCTGATATTTTATCAAGCCCAGATTGGGCAACCTATGGGATTATTTTTGCTGGTCTGTGGCCGCAAATCGCCTATTGCGTGATTTTATACCTAACGGGTCTGAACAATGTGGCCGCAGATCAAATTGAGGCGGGTCGTTTAGATGGTGCGAAAGGCTGGCGTATGTTATGGTATGTAGTTCTGCCACAATTACGCCCGGCAACGTTTATCGCGGTTGCCGTCACGGTGATTGGGGCTTTGCGCTCGTTTGATATGATCGCTATTATGACACAGGGTGGCCCCTATGGCATGACCAATGTGCTATCGCATTATATGTATGAAGTGGCGATCAGCGAATATGGTGAGCGCTATGGCTATGGCTCCGCGGTTGCAACCGTTTTATTTGCGATCATGATGGTATTTATCAGCTACTTTCTGTGGCGTATGTATCAAGATGAAAGACGGGGCGGTTAAATGTTTCCTCGTGCGATACAGCAGGCAAGCAAGCCAAAACAGGTTGCCTATTCTCTCTTTCTTCCGATTGCGTTGTTTATCTGGATTTTGCCACTTCTAGCCGTGTTTTTAACCTCGGTTCGAGGTGCAAAAGACATCAATACGGGCAATGTGTTTGGATGGCCAAGCGAATTCAAATTCGTCGAAAATTATACCGCAGTCTTTATGCAAACGGAGGCTGTGAAATATTTTTTTAACAGCTTTCTGATCACGTTACCAGCCGTCGCGATCTCGATCGCTCTGGCCTGTTTGGCTGGTTATGCGTTGGCTATTTATCGATTTCGTCTGGCATTGCCGCTATTTTTCCTTTTTGTGGCCGGAAACTTTGTGCCGTTTCAGATTTTAATGGTTCCTGTGCGCGACATGTCGGTGCAAACGGGGCTTTATAATACGATTGCCGGCCAATTCCTTTTTCACGCGGCGTTCCAAACTGGGTTTTGCACTTTGTTCATGCGCAATTTTATTAAGGCATTGCCTTTTGATTTGATTGAAAGCGCGCGCGTGGAAGGCGTCGCAGAATGGCGTATTTTTTGGTATATCATCGTGCCCTTGGTGCGCCCGGCTATTGCAGCATTGGCAGTTTTGATTTTTACCTTTGTTTGGAATGATTTCTTCTGGGCAAATGTTCTGTCACAAGGGGAACAAGTCAAGCCAATCACCGCAGGGGTGCGCGCGCTCAATGGTCAATTTGTCAGCAATTGGCAGCTTGTCTCAGCCGCGTCTTTGTTGGCGGCAGTTCCACCTGTTGCAATGTTTTTTTTCATGCAAAAGCATTTTATTGCGGGGTTAACACTTGGGGCGGTAAAATAGGAAAGAGCGCGGGAAATGGCTAAGAAAATATGTTTTATTGGTGCAGGGTCTACGATTTTTATGAAAAATATTCTGGGGGATGTTTTGCATTACCCGGCACTGAAAAATGCGCATATTGCGCTTATGGATATTGATGAGACGCGTCTATTGGAAAGTCAGTTGGTGGCGCAAAAATTAATCCTAAGCTTGAAGGCAGATTCTAAAATCACCACTCATTTGTCACAACGCGAGGCGTTGGATGGGGCGGATTTTGTGGTTGTTTGTTTTCAGATCGGAGGCTTTGAACCCTGTACGGTAACCGATTTTGAAATCCCAAAATCCTTCGGACTTGATCAAACCATCGGTGATACACTGGGAATAGGCGGGATCATGCGCGGGTTACGAACAGTGCCGCATCTTTGGTCAATTTGCGAAGACATGCTGGCGCTATGCCCCGACGCGGTGATGTTGCAATATGTAAACCCTATGGCGATCAACACTTGGGCGATCAGCGCGCGTTATCCGATGATTAAGCAGGTGGGGCTGTGTCATTCGGTGCAAGGCACAGCAGAAGAGCTGGCGCGTGATTTGGGGCGCGATATTGCTGATATTCGCTACCGCGCTGGCGGCATTAATCACATGGCTTTTTTCTTAAGCTTTGAAGGCCGGCAAAGCGACGGATCTTGGGCTGATCTTTACCCCGATTTACGCGATGGTTATTTGGAAGGCCGGTTCCCAACGCACACGGGTGCCAATCCCCGCTGTCCAAATTTTATTCGCTATGAGGTGATGAAGCATTTTGGATTATTCGTGACCGAAAGCTCTGAACATTTTGCAGAATATGTGCCATGGTTTTTAAAATCGCATCGTCCAGATTTAGTGAAAAAATTTCAAATCCCGATCGATGAATACCCCAAACGCTGCGAAGAGCAAATTGACGCATGGAAGGATCAAGTTGTGGCATTTCGTGAGGCTGCGCATATCGAGGTTAAGCAAAGCCACGAATATGCAGCCCAAATCATGAACGCGCTTAGCACCGGTGACACGGCAATCATCTATGGCAATCTGGCCAATAACGGGTTTATTCCGCAATTGCCCGATGGTGCTGCAGTGGAAGTGCCTTGCCTGGTAGATGCGAACGGCATTCACCCAAGCTCCGTGCCCGATATTCCACCACAATTCATTGCTTTGATGCGCACAAATTTAAATGTACAAGACTTGACCGTTCAAGCATTGTTAGAAGAAAATCGAGATCATATTTATCATGCCGCAATGCTTGATCCGCGCACCGCGGCAGAATTGGACCTTGACCAGATAAAAGCCCTTGTGGATGCCTTATTGGCAGCGCATGGCGATTGGATGCCAAAATGGCTTCAGAAAGAAGAGGCAGCATGACACAAACCGTTACATTTCACGATTTACAGGGTGCTTCGGTCTTTATCACCGGCGGTGGGGCGGGAATTGGCGCTGCGTTGACCGAAGGCTTTTTGGCCCAAGGTGCCAAAGTTGCTTTTGTTCAAAGATCAAATGCAGATCATTTTGCCGCAGAGCTTGCCAAAAAATATGACAACGCCCCTTTATTTTTACCCTGTGATATCACGGATCTAACATCCTTAAAGGCGGCGATTGTAAAAGCTGCCGCGCAACATGGGCCTATTTCAATTTTGGTTAATAATGCGGCCAACGATACACGTCATACGCTTGATGGCTACACGCAGGATGAGTTTGATCAAAATATTGCGGTAAATTTACGGCCGCAATTTTTCACAGCGCAAGAAGTTGCACCGGCCATGCGCGCGAATGGCGGTGGGTCAATCATCAATTTCTCTTCAATTTCTTATATGATGGGGAATGCTGGTTATCCTGTTTATGCCGCAACAAAAGCGGCGATTACCGGGTTAACCAGATCGCTAGCACGCGAGTTAGGACCTGATAGAATTCGCGTAAATGCTGTGATGCCTGGCTGGGTTATGACCGATCGGCAAAAGGATTTATGGGTCACGGATGACGGGTTGAAAGCGCATTTAGCGCGCCAATGCCTGCCCGACTTACTACAACCTAAAGATATCGTTGATGCAACTTTATTTTTGGCGTCGCAAAGCAGTCGGATGCTCACGGGGCAAGCCGTTGTCGTGGATGGCGGCGTGGTTGTAACAGGATGAATATAAATAAGCGGGCAATTGGGCCAGATTGGCTGGCCGTGGATTGGGGAACCAGCCATTTGAGGATCTGGTTGCTGAATGCTCAGGGCCATATTTTGGCCGAGGCCTGCGATGATAGCGGAATGGCCGCACTGTCTTCGGATCAATTTTATGCGCGCTTCACGCGTTTGGCAGCGCCTTTCCTATCGCCAGATAAGGTAATTCCGGTTGTGGCCTGCGGAATGATCGGGGCAAAACAAGGCTGGCATGAGGCACCTTATATTGCCGCGCCGTGTTCGGCGCCGGGATTAGAAGACGCCCAAAAAATAGAAACCCGCGATGAACGGTTTTCTCTCTACATACTCCCAGGCGTGAAACAGGCGCGTCCTGCCGATGTGATGCGCGGTGAAGAAACGCAAATAGCCGGATTTCTCAACCAAAACCCAAGCTTTGATGGCGTTCTGTGCTTGCCGGGCACGCATACCAAATGGGTGAGGATCAGCGCGGAAGAAATTGTCAGTTTCCAGACCTTTATGACAGGTGAGATGTTTTCACTGCTTGGCCAGACATCTGTTTTGAAACATTCAATCGCATCTTCAGGCTGGCACAAAAGCGCATTTCTAGAGGCGCTGGATGCGGCGATCAGCGCACCGGCCTCAATTGCCTCGAAATTATTTGGGCTAAGGGCAGAGACTTTGTTAAATAATCTATCGGGCGCGGTTGCGAGATCGCGCTTATCTGGGTTTTTAATTGGCCTCGAACTGTCGGCAGCACGCCCCTATTGGTTGGGCCAAGATATCGCGATTATCGGCGCTGAAGAGTTATCTATGGCCTATATTGATGGCTTGATCAGCCAAGGTGTGCAGCCTCAAAGCCATCGCTCGGTTGATATGACTCTTGCAGGCTTAACCAAAGCCTACCAACAGATACAAGGATCTATAAATGCAACGTGAAATTATAGCGATTTTACGTGGGATCACCAGCAAAGAAGCCCCCGCAATTGCAGAGGTTCTTATTGAGGCGGGGATCGATAAAATTGAGGTTCCGCTCAACTCACCGTCGCCTTTTGAAAGCATTGAACGGCTTATCGATGCGTTTTGCGATGTGGCCGTGATCGGCGCTGGAACGGTTTTACAGGTGGAACAAGTTGACCATTTGGCGGCGATTAACGCTTCAATGGTTGTGTCTCCAGATTGCAATTCAGACGTGATTAAGGCTACAAAACAGGCCGATATGCTATCTTATCCTGGGTGCTTTACAGCGACCGAATGTTTCACCGCGCTGCGGCATGGGGCGGATGGTTTAAAACTGTTTCCTTCATTTCTATTAGGGCCAAAAGGGCTTGAGGCGTTGCGTGCGGTCTTGCCCAAAACCACCCCTATTTACGCGGTTGGCGGCGTGGGGCCCGATAATTTTTCAGATTGGGTTGGCGCAGGTGCAACCGGGTTTGGGATCGGATCATCGCTTTATAAACCGGGTATGTCCGTGGCGGATGTGCGCGCCAAGGCCCAAGATATCACGGCGGCTTATGATGCAGTGTTTGATCAATGAACGTGTTCGACACGACCAACTGCATCTTGGGGGAAGGGCCTCTGTGGCATCCTGAGCGTCAGTCTTTGTTTTGGTTTGATATTTTGTCCAAACGCGTGCTGATGAAAGAGGACAATCAATTGCGCGATTGGAATTTTGAGACCTGCGTATCGGCCGCGGGTTGGGTCTCTGCTGATCAAATCTTAATAGCCTCTGAAATCGAACTTTTTATCTTGGATATAACGACGGGTAAAACGGACACTGTTGTTGCGTTGGAAAAAGAAAAGCTGGAAACCCGTTCTAATGATGGCCGCGCTGACCCCTTTGGAGGGTTTTGGATTGGTACGATGGGAAAAGCCGCGCAGACAGGCGCTGGGGCGATCTATCGCTATTTTAAAGGTGAACTGCGAAAACTGATCTCTAACATAACAATTTCCAATGCGATTTGCTTTTCACCTAATGGCGATGCGGCTTATTTTGCCGATACCAGCCAGCAAATCATCCATCGTTGGCGTTTGTCAGCGAAAGACGGGTGGCCGATCGGAGATCCTGAACCTTTCATTGATTTGCGCGCGGATAATATACACCCGGACGGCGCGGTTGTTGACCAATCTGGATGTTTGTGGAATGCCCAATGGGGCAGTGGTCGCGTGGCGCGCTATAGCCCCGAGGGGGTTTACTTGGATCATATTCAATGCCCTGCTTCGCAAAGCAGCTGCCCTGCCTTTGGCGGTGAAACCTTAACAAGCTTGTTCGTAACCTCGGCAGCGATTGGAGTGAATGAGCCGCAGGCGGGCCAAACATTTTTCGTAAAAGATGTAGATGTCAAAGGGCAAGCTGAACATCAGGTGTTATTGTGAGGGCAATATGAAGCGCAGCCTCGGAACGTGTTACTATCCTGAACATTGGCCGCAAAGCCGGTGGCCAATCGATGCAAAAAAAATGGTTGAAACGGGGCTAACCTGGGTGCGCATTGGTGAATTCGCCTGGCACAATCTAGAGCCGCGCGAGGGGTGTTTTGAATTTGACTGGCTCGATGAAGCGATTGCATGTTTAGGGCAGGCGGGGTTGAAAGTTGTGTTGGGCACGCCAACCGCTACGCCGCCCAAATGGGTGGTTCAAAAATATCCGGATATGCTGGCTATAGACGCGCAGGGGCAGCCGCGCAGGTTTGGCTCTCGCAGGCATTATTGTTTCAGCCATTTGGGCTATCGCCTGCAATGCCGCGATATCGTGGGGCGGCTTGCCAAGCGCTATGGCAATAACCCTGTCGTGGCGGCGTGGCAAACCGATAATGAATATGGCTGCCACGATACCACATTGTCTTATTCAAAAAATGCGGAAGACGGATTTCGCAACTGGCTGCGCGCTATTTTCTCAGATGGTTCTAATGCAGGGGATATAGACGCGTTGAACGCGGCTTGGGGCAACGTGTTCTGGTCGATGTCTTATGCTGATTTTGATGAGATAGAGCTGCCAAACTTAACGGTTACAGAGCCGAATCCGGCACATTCTTTGGCGTTTAGGCGCTATAGTTCAGAGCAGGTCGTTGCCTTTAATAAAGAACAGGTCGAGATTATACGGCAGCATTCATCAGCGCCTATTTCGCATAATTTTATGGGCCGGATAACCGATTTTGATCATTTCAAAGTCGGCGAGGATCTTGATATAGCGACTTGGGATAGCTATCCGCTTGGGTTTTTGGAAGATCGTGTGGGTGCGTCGGTAGATGAGCAAAAAGCTTTTGCACGACAAGGCCATCCAGATTTTCAAGCCTTTCATCATGATCTATATCGAGCGGTCGGGCAGGGCCGATGGTGGGTAATGGAACAACAGCCCGGGCCGGTGAATTGGGCGCCATATAACCCTGTTCCGTTGCCTGGTATGGTGCGGTTTTGGACATGGGAAGCTTTTGCCCATGGCGCCGAGGCGGTCAGTTTCTTTCGGTGGCGGCAAGTGCCCTTTGCCCAAGAGCAAATGCATGCCGGCCTGTTGCGCCCCGACGGGGAAGCTGCACCGGCCTTAAAAGAAGCCGCGCGAGTGGCAGCAGAGCTGGCGGATGCGCCAGATGTTGCGCATGCATCGGCCGAGCTTGCGATTATTTTTGATTATGATGCAGATGCGGCTTGGAGCATTCAACCGCATGGGGCAACGCTTAGTTATTTCGGCTTGGTTTTCGATCTGTATTGTGCGCTGCGCAAGCTGGGAGTCTCGGTCGATTTGATTTCCAGTAAAGTACAAAATTTTTCAGATTATAAAATGGTTTGTGCGCCCGGAATGATGCATATGCCGTCAGATTTAAAGCAAGCTTTGGCGTCAAACAGCGGAGTAAGTCTGATTGGGCCTCGATCAGCTGCGCGCGATGCACATATGACAATCCCCCAGCCTTTGCCCCCTGATATCCCTCACCTTGATGTGACGGTGAGCGCTGTCGAATCCCTCCGTCCAGATATGCCCATCGCGCTTTCAGGCGCAGGCGCGATCAAAGGCTATAGAGAGCTTTTGGAAGGGCATGCTACGCCCATTCTCTTGAGCAAAGCAGGCGATACAGTGGCGATGGAAGATGGCAATTTGGTTTACCTAGGGTCTTGGTTAGATCAGGACGGTTTTATAGAGTTTTTAGAACCGCTATGTCAAAAAGCAGGAATAAAAACGATTAAAATGCCAGAGGGCGTGCGCCGCCGCGTTATGGGGGCTGAAGAGTTTTGGTTTAATCATAACGCGAGGGCCGTTGAGACCATTCATGGTCAGATAAAGCCTGCTGATTTTCTTCGGCTCAGCCCGTCTGAATGATTAGGGCTTGGGGATCGGATCTGAAGGGCAGGGTGGTGCACCTGATCTCTCTTGTTTCGGATGATTTACGGGCGAATATCTCAACATATGGTGCTGTTTTACAAGATTTGAGGTGTAACGATCTTCCGCATTCTTTGGTTCTGGGCTTTCCCAACCTCCAACCTTACTTAACCAACCCGCCCTATCTCGGGGCCATTGTCGGGCGGTATGCAAACCGGATTGCCAAGGCAAGAATAGACGGCGCGACGGATCATCAGCATTTGGATGCCAATCAAGATGGGTTGCATTGCCTGCACGGCGGATCAGATGGCTCTTCGAGCCGATTATGGGCCATCATCGACTCGGGGTCCGATTTTGTAACATTGGAAGATATTATCCCGGATGGGCATATGGGGTTTGTTGGCACGCTTCGGGTGAACGTGCGGTATCAGTTGGCGCAGTCAAATTTGAAGATCGATATTACCGCCACTTCCGATGCCGCGAGCTTATGCAATTTTACCAATCATAGCTATTTCAATCTCGACGGCCGCCCGCAGATTGATCTGCACCGCTTACAGGTTTTATCGAAGCGTTACCTTCCGGTGGATGAGACTGGCATTCCCAGCCAAGCGCCCACCCCTGTTGCGGGCTCAAAATATGATTTTTCGAATTTTTCAGCGCTGTGCGAAAATGGAACATTTGCTAAAATTGATCACAATTATTGCCTGAATGACCGGCGCCGTCCGATAACCACCGTAGCGCGCTTAAGTACCGATGCGCTTGATATGGAAATGGCAAGCACGGAGCCAGGGGTGCATATTTACACGGGCAGCGGATTGTCTGATTTTTCTGCGAAGGGCCATGCTGGGTACCCTTATCGCGCCTTTGCTGGCATCGCCCTAGAGGCCCAAACCTGGCCTGACGCACCCAATAGACCCGAATATCCAAGCCCCTGGCTTTTGCCCGGCGATGTTTATCACCACGCAACCGTTTATCATTTTGCACGCAGGCAGGCGCGCAGCTCTTAAAAATTACGGAACAGGTCTTAATAGATACGTGTCCATAATCCAGCCATGAGTTTCACGGGCGCGCTGGCGCGTGGTTTTTATCTCTTCGCAACACGAAGAAAGCCGGCCGCTGATTAAAATCTGCTCTGGCATGCCCAAAAATGCACCCCACCATATTTCAAACGCGTCTGGATCCAATCGATCAAACGCGGTTTGACCATCCAGCATTACAACCAAGCTTTCACATTTATCAGGCCAACCGTGATTTGCCAAATTGCGCCCCGTTGTATAGGTGACGGCTGCTCCTAAAGCATTAAGGGGAATGGCATGCGCCGCGGTTAGCAGTTGAACTGATGTCAATCCCGGAACCACAGTGATGCGGATTGCTGCTTTGCGCGGGTTTAACCTTTGGGCAATGCGCAAGCTGCTGTCATAAAGAGAGGGGTCACCCCAGATCATAAGCGCCGCTTTGCCACCATTTGGAAGCGTTCTGTGCAGCGTATCCTGCCAAGTTTTGGCGATCGCGCTGTGCCAATCAACAACCCCCTCTAGATAGGTTTTGGTTTTGGAATCGCGTTTGGGAAGATCAAAATAAACCAAAGGCGGGATTGGCTCGAGACATTTTTCACAAATAGTTTTGCGCAAATCGGCAAGATCAGATTTTTGGGCGCCTTTATGCGGGATTAGAATAACATCAGCGGTTTGAAGTTCGGCAATCGCCTGTCTGGTTAAATGATCTGGATTGCCCATCCCGATGCCGATGAAATACAGATCAATCATTTTGTAGCCCCAATATAAAACGGCCCCATAAAAAAATGAGGCCGCTTTAAGTCTCGTTTCAAAGTTTAAGCAGAATACACGCGCGGCTGCATTAGACCCGACGCTGGAGTATCGCGCATCATTTTTGCCAGCGCCAATACCGCGAGATCAACAACCGGTTCCAAAATAATCACGCTCATATACGCCATGCCGAACAGCCCAACGCTTGCGAAGGTTTCAGCGCCAAACCCCTGGCCGTAAAACACCCAAAAAGCGACCCAGCCAACAACGCCGGCTTGATAACTGGTCGAGAGCATAAGCGCTTGGCGGTAGCTCAAGTCGGCATAGGCCGTATTTGGCGCAATCACCGCTTTTGCAATCACCGATAAGGCGAATAAAGGAACCAACAGCGACGTGAGATTCATAAAATATTGTGGTAAATCAATCGGGGCGAAAAAGAGCCCTTGGATCAGCAATCCAGCGGCCAAGCCAAATGCGGCAGGAGCCACACCAAAAATGAGGAACAATGTCGAGCCCAGAATGAAGTGAACTTCTGATACACCGACAGGAAAATGCGGCAAAATCTCGAAAAAGACGAATGTCGCAATCGTTGCCAAAATAGCACGCGCTGCCAAATTGAAGGCGCCAGACTGGCGCAATGCCTCTAGCGTTAATTTAATACCATAAGTTGCTGCGCCGGCCGCGGTTGCATAGCTCAGGGCAATTTTTACCCCATTCACAAGGCCTGGTTCAATATGCATGTCTTTTCCTTTGTTAAAGATCACTTCCCCGTGATCAACCAATATAAAAGATCCCCCATTGCAGGGATCTGCGTTAACGCATTAGGCCGGTCTCCGGGCTTGCAAAGACCGCCGGTTGTATCGCCTTCTCATGGCTTATTGCCATAATGGCTTATGATACAGCCTCTTTGCCTACCGTTGCGGGGGCAGCGCCAGATTGGCTTAAGCTTGCCGGGGCAAACTTGCGTTGAACTGGCTTCCCGTTTCACCATCGCGTATGCTTTGGCACCTTTTGCTCGGCCAGTTAAGCAGGCTGACCCCTTGGGTCAAGACAAATCACGACAGATCACAACCAACCCCGACATCTTGAAGCGAAGTTTCAGCCAAGGCGCCATACAAAATGAGCCCGGGCGCGCTTGAGATATCCTTTGAGAGTTGCTGCGCCAAGGTGAGCACGGTTGTTCGCTGCAGATATTGCTCAGGTGTGGAAATGCTTTCCGCCAGTAAAGCCGGAGTGGTTTTCGGCAAGCCATTTTGGATCAAGAGTTCAGCTAAAGAAGCAAAGGTGCGCTTTGGCATATAAATCACCGTTGTGGCATTCGGATCGGTAAGGGCGGGGATATTCAGATCGTCTGGCAGCGCGCCCGCAACGTCATGCCCCGTCACAAATTGAATGCGCCTGGCGGTTAAACGTCGACTGAGGGGAATGCCCGCCGCCGCGGCTGCCGCGCTTGCAGCGGTTACCCCTGGCACAATTTCAAACGGAAGATTCGCCGCGCGCAAAGCCTCAATTTCTTCCTCTAATCTGCCAAAAACGCCTGGATCCCCTGATTTAAGACGTACAACTTGATAGCCTTGGCCAGCATAATCGACCAATAAACGACTTACGTGATCCTGCTTAGGCGAACGACGGCCGGCGCGTTTGCCCACCCCAATCAATTCTGTTTTTGCGCCGGCATATTTCAGAATTGGCCCAGAGGATAAATCGTCGAATAAGACAACCTGCGCCGTTTTTAGGCACTCAACGGCTTTCAAGGTTAAAAGCGCGGGGTCGCCAGGGCCAGAGCCAACAAAGCTTACAAATCCGGTCACTTTTGCGCCTCATCAATCAAATGGAAAAAGGTTCCGCTGACATATCCGCGAAAAGAGCCGGTTTCGGCGACTGAATTGCCATCGGCATCGAACACATCAGCCAATGCTGCGTCGGGTTGGTTGAGAATGCTTGAATAATGAAATTCATGACCGCGCAATTTTGTGCCTTTCGCAAAGCCCAAAGCGGGGGCGCATAGATGGGCTTGGCGATAGCCCAAATGAAATTTGCGTTTTTCATAACTGGTTACCAAACCAAGCAACCCTGCCATTTTATGCGAGACACCCTGCTTATCAATCAGGGCTTCTCCTAGCGCCATATAGCCGCCGCATTCGCCATGAACGGGGTTTTGTGCCGCATGCGCCCGCAAACTGTTCCAAAAATTATGTGCCGAAGCCAGCTTGCCCGCGTGCAGCTCTGGATACCCCCCGGGTAAGATGACCAAGTCAGAGGGTGGAACAGGCTCATCAGATAAAGGCGAAAACGGCAGAATGCTTGCACCTGCCGCGCGCCAGCTTTCCAATAGATGCGGATAGGTGAAAGAAAAAGCAGCATCGCGCGCGATGGCAATTTTCTGGGCCGGCGGGGATGCCCAGCGCCCCGGCCGCGCAACAGCGGATCCGGATGCGGCCGCAAACAACGCATCCAGATCCACGTGATCTTTTAAAAATTGCGCATAACCAGCAACCGCGGTTTCCAAATCAGGATGCTCTACGGCCTGAATAAGCCCCAGATGCCGCTCGGGAAGCGCAAGATCACCGCGCCTTGGCAACGATCCAAACACCTCAATTCCCGCTTTTTGCATACCCAATCTTGCCAAACGTTCATGGCGCGGGCTGGCAACCCGGTTTAAGATAACCCCTGCAATATTGAGATCAGGCGCATAGGTTTTAAAGCCCAAAGCGGTTGCCGCAGCGGATTGGGCCTGCCCAGAAACATCGATCACCAACACAACCGGCCAGCCCAATCTTTGGGCCGTTTCGGCGCTGCTTCCATACCCCTCAGCGCCCCGCGTTGCCACACCGTCAAACAACCCCATTGAGCCTTCTGCAATGATCAATTCCGCGCCAGACGCCTGGTGGCTGATCGCATCGATCAGCTCTGCGCTCATAGACCAGCTGTCAATGTTGAACGATGCCCGGCGCGCAGCGGCAAAATGGAAAGCTGGATCGATATAATCGGGGCCACTTTTAAACGGTTGAACGGCAAGGCCGCGATCAGAAAATGCCCGGAGCAACCCCAGCATAACGGTTGTTTTGCCGGTGCCTGAGCTGGGTGCAGAAATTAAAAGACCATTCGGGCGCATCAATCAGCGCTTCCATAAAAAGGCGATTCCGCGCTTTGCGGGCGAAAGCGGCGATCATAATCCTTTGCATAAAGGCTGCTTTCCGCAAAATCCTCGGCGGCCAAAGCTGGCCCAACAAGAATGAGAGCGGTCCGTTTTATATCTTCTGACAGCGTTTCAGCCACGCGGCACAAGGTTGAACGCGTGATTTCCTGATCAGGCCAGCTTGCGCGATAGACGATCGCCACCGGGCAATGCTCGCCGTAAAAAGGTGTGAGCTCTGTCACCACTTTAGTAAGCTGGTGGATTGATAAATGTATCGCCAAAGTGGCCCCACTGCGCGCAAAGTTTTCCAAACTCTCCCCTGAGGGCATGGTTGATGCGCGGCCCGAAGTGCGGGTCAGTACCACTGACTGACTAATCTCAGGCAATGTTAATTCGGCTTCTAAAGCCGCGGCAGCAGCGGCGAAGGATGGAACGCCAGGGGTGATTGTAAAGGGAATATCGGCTGCTTTTAAACGGCGGATTTGTTCGCCCATAGCAGACCAAATCGATAAATCGCCCGAATGCAGGCGCGCCACATCAAGCCCAGCATCCTCAGCACGCTGGCATTCGGCGATAATCGCATCAAGATCCATTGGTGCTGTGTTCACAATCCGCGCTGTGCTGGCGCAATGCGCTAATATTTCGGCGGGCACCAACGAGCCCGCGTAAAGGCAGACCGGTGAATTGGCGATCAAATCGCGTCCGCGGAGCGTTAAAAGATCTGCCGCTCCCGGACCGGCGCCAATAAAGTGCACTGTCATTTAAAAGATCCTTTCGCAAAGGCGCATGTTGCCATTTTATCATTTGATACCAAGCGCCTGAAGGTTAATGATGATCCATCTCCTGCGGCGGCCAACGCGGCGGCTTCGGCGATGCTACCCAGGCCATAAGCGGCTTGTGCGGCGGGTGATTGCGTTGGCGTTATTTGCCGCTGTAGATTTTCCAAAGACACAGGAATGAGTGTGACCTTTTTTGCCGCTGCAAATTCTTGCAATGCAGGATTTAAAGCTTTTGTATCAAGCGTGGCAAGCGCCTTTATTGGGCCCGGCAATTCCGTCAGGTTAAAAACCTGACGGAACAGGTTTTCAAAGCTTTTCGTAGTTACGGCTTTGCGAAACCCAAGGCCAACAAAGATCATAACGTGCAGCTCCATTGCAAGATTGGAAAGTTGGCTTTCCATCCGCGTTTTGAACCAAGCGGGGCCATATGGGACAGTTCGATCCGCAGAAGCTCACCCCCTTTTTCTGACTGCCAGTTTATCAGTAAGGCTTCTGCCTCTAAGGTTACGCCATTGCACACCAGACGCGTATCCGCAGGCAATATATGCCACAGCGTATGTAACAAGGCATCGCTGATACCGCCGCCAATAAAAACCGCATTGGGAAGCGGTAAATCATGGAGTGTTTCTGGCGCTTGTGCTTGTATTACGTGCAACCGGTCTAGCCCCAATTCTTGCGCATTCTTTTTAATGCGGCTCACGCGGTCGGGGTTTTGTTCAATACAAAAGGCTGTCAGCGTTGTATCACTGGCCAGCCATTCCAAAGAAATTGAGCCGGACCCACCGCCGAGATCCCACAGCACATCGCCGGGTTTTGGGCAAAGCGCAGACAGCGTTAAGGCGCGTATCGGGCGTTTGGTGATTTGGCCATCATGGGAAAAGACGCTATCTGGCCATCCATTTGCCAATGGAAGCGCCGGCCCATCGCTTGGCGTGATCGCCAGCAGAGCAGGGTGTTCAATTTTTTCAAGGTTAAAGCGATCTGCGCGGGTCGAGCGGATTTTTTGATGCGGTCCACCCAGGCGCTCAAGCACAGTTAGCTCGGATCTATCAAACCCAACAGCGCAAAGATATTGCGCAACCGTTTGGGCCATCGCCCCATCTTTAAGCGTGATCAGAAGGCGCTTATTAACCCCCAAATGCGGGCGTAAACGTTCAAGGGGCGCTGCGTGCAACCCCATGCAATGCGTGGTTTCAAGCGGCCAGCCCAAGGCTGCGGCCGCCAATGAAAATGAAGACAGGCCGGGCAGGGCGCGCCATTCCTCGGGCTGTAAATGTTGCGTGATACTTGTGCCTGCGCCAAACCAAAAGGGATGGCCCGACGCCAAAAGCACAACCTTTTTGCCCCGCAAAGCCAAGAAAGGTGCTAGCCCCGCGGCGAAGGGCACCGGCCAGCAGAAACGCATAGCGTTATAGTCTGGCGGTAAAAGGTCTAAATGCCGAGTGGCACCAGCGATAATCTCTGCGTCTTGCAAAATTTTTGCACTTGTGGCGGTTAGCCCATCTGGACCATCTTCGCCCCAACCGAGTATGGTGAGCCAAGGAGCGTTATCCATGACCGTAAACCTTTTGATTTTGGCCGGTACGATTGAGGCCAGTCAGCTCGCGCAAGCCGTAGCAACCAAAGGGTATCGCGCGTGCCTGTCTTACGCTGGGCGCGTTGAGCGGCCCAAAGCCCAACCAATTGAAAAGCGGATTGGTGGGTTTGGCGGCGTCCAAGGCTTGTTCGCCTATCTTCGGGAAGAACAGATTACGCATGTGATCGATGCCACACATCCTTTTGCGACGCAGATGAGCGAAAACGCTGTGCTTGCTTGCGCCAAAGCAGGGGTTCCCCTGCTGGCTTTGACGCGCCCTCCTTGGCGCCCCGAAACAACTGACCGCTGGCATAGCGTGCCCGATATTCCGGCGGCCGCGTCCGCCTTGCCCGCTCAGAAGCAGAATATTATGCTTGCCATTGGGCGGATGCATCTTGATCTGTTTGCCGCGCAATCGCAGCATCACTATGTGTTGCGACTTGTCGACCCGCCCGCGCAGACTTTGGCGCTGCCAGATAGCACGATCATTGTATCTCGTGGACCCTTTAGCAAAGAACAGGATATTGCGTTGATGCGCGAGCATGAGGTTGAGATGGTTGTTTCTAAAAATGCGGGTGGGCGCGGCGCCTATGCTAAAATTGAAGCGGCGCGGCAGCTTTCCTTGCCGGTAATTATGATTGAACGCCCAATTTTGTCGCTCCCCCGCGATGAGGCGTTCTTGGTCACCGAAGCGATGGATTGGATTGCGGGGCATTAGCGCATGCTCCGGGGCGTATAGACAATCGGCGCGGCGTTTTCTCGCGGGATCAAACGCGTCTGGCGCGAACCGACCAAAACCATCGTTCGCATATCGGCCATATCGGGCGTAGCGTCGCTAAGCGCAACGGTGAGCAGGCTTTCCTCTGGCGTGCTAACCGCCCGCGCAAACATGATCAACCGCTCCTTTTCACAAGCGCTCTTAAGCAAATCCAATGCTTTTTCAAACCCTTCAGGGCGCGCTTTTGACCGCGGATTGTAAAAGGCCATGGCGAAATCCGCCTCCACCGCTAACCGCAAACGCGTTTCGATGATTGACCACGGCTTTAGGTTGTCACTCAGGTTTATGACGCAGAAATCATGTCCCAAAGGCGCCCCCAGCCGCGCAGCGGCCGCCAGCATTGCGGTGATTCCAGGCAATACGGATATGTCCAGCTCACGCCAGCTTAAAGGTCCGGTTTCAACGGCCTCAAACACCGCAGAGGCCATTGCAAACACGCCCGGATCGCCAGACGAGACAACCACGACATGCCTGCCTTCGCCGGCCAGTTCAAGAGCTTGCTTTGCGCGTTGCAATTCCACGCGATTATCGGATCCATGAATGGTTAATCCGGACCGCTCGATCACGCGGGCAACATAGGGGTAATAGCCGATTGCATCCGTGGCGGTTTCCAATGCGTCTTTGACATCGGGGGTGATCAGGCCGGCGCTGCCAGGGCCCAATCCGATAATTTTCAATGTTCCACTCATGGCCGCCGTCCCTGACCATGGACCACAATAATCGAAAAATAAGGGGTAATTCTGCCCTCGCATTCAGAAAGTTTATAAACGGTTTGCTGGGGCATCGTGGCGAATTCGACCAACCACGCCTTTTGGTAAAGGTCGCTCGCTTTCAGGGCTTGGCGAATTTTTTCGATATTACGACCGATCTTCATTATGACCAAAGCATCGCTATTGGCCATGCGCTTTTGCAACTCGTCCAGTGATAAAGTGCCCAATAAAACGGTTAAAACATCATCACCCCAGGTGATCGGCGCTCCGCTGGCCGTCCAAGCGCCCGACATTCCTGTGATGGCTGGTATAACCGCGACAGGGTGCGTGTCTTTCAGCCGAGTGTATAAATGCATGAAGGATCCATAGAAAAAGGGATCTCCTTCGCAGAGGATCGCAACCTCGTGCCCTTGCTCGGATAATGAGGCTATTTTCGATGTGCAATCTTCATAAAACTGGGACAGAAGCGCATTGTATTGTGGATCTGTTACAGAGATTTCTGTGGTCACGGGATATTCCATCGGCAACTCAATCGCGCCCATCGGCAATAGCCCCTCAACGATCGTTCTTGCGTGTCCTTTGCGCCCGGCTTTTCGAAAAAAAGCAACGTTTTTTATGCGCCGCACCAATCTATCGGCTTTGACACTCATTAAATCCGGATCGCCGGGGCCAAGCCCGATCCCGTAGATCGTTGCTCTGCTCATTCTTTACGGCTCGCGATTGCGTTCACAGCTGCAACGGTGATGGCGCTTCCCCCCAAGCGGCCCTCTACAATCGAACAGGGCGCGGGTTGCGCTTGCCATAGGGCGTCCTTACTCTCCACCGCTCCTACAAAGCCTACAGGGCACCCGATAATTGCCGCAGGGCGCGGGCAAGTGGGATCTTCGAGCATATTCAAAAGGTGAAATAAAGCAGTTGGCGCGTTGCCAATTGCCACCACTGATCCGGCCAATCGGGGGCGCCAAAATTCTAAAGCGGCCGCGGATCGGGTGGTGTTCATATCGGCCGCTAATTCGTAAATATTTGGATCATGCAGCGTGCATATGATTTCGTTTGCATCAGGCAAACGGGCGCGGGTGATCCCCTCAGAGACCATGCGCGCATCGCAAAAAATAGGCGCACCCGCGTTTAATGCGGCGCGCGCCTTGGTAACAAAACCATTCGAAAATTTGATATATTTTGCCAGATCGACCAAACCGGCGGCATGGATCATGCGCACAGCCACTTGTTCTTCCAAAGCATTAAAATTCGTTAAGTCTGATTCAGCGCGGATCATCCGAAAAGATTGTTCGTAAATCGCAGCGCCGTTAGTTTCATATTCATAGGGCATTAAAAGCCATCCAAGTTTTGTAAAATAATATCTGGGTCTAAGCCCGTTATGATTGGCTTATCCCAGGCATGGCCCTTTACAATCACGTCAAAGCCACAGTTTTGAGCCACGAAGGTTAGATCTGCCTTTTGGGGTTTTGCGCAACCTTTTGCGCATCCTGAAATATGCAGGTCTTTCGAATTTAACGCAGGATTGGCGCCAAGACGCGGTGCCATCCGCGCCGCAAAACCGCGCGTATTCCCTTTGGCGCTCTGACAGGCCGGTGCGCCAGGGCAAACCTGAATACGCCGCTTAGGGTCATGCTCATCGCTAATGAAACCAGGCGGTATTGTTAGGTTTGACGCCCGTTCTAATAAAAGCCCGCGCCAGGGTGTTAAGCGCAAAAATGCACAGTCAGATTGTATCAACAGCTCTGTAAAATCTTGCGATGTAGTTTGCCCAAAAGCAGGTGCTAAATGAAAGCCAAGCGCCGTTTTCCCAAGCGGAAGGGACGCGAAAGACAGCTGTCTTTTATAAGCATATTCATCTTGTGCGCTTTGCAGCGGCGATGGTAGATTCCGCATCCGAGTATTGGGGTTACCGCCACGGACAGCCTGTGAAAACATATGGGCCAAGGCAATCAGGGCAGATATCGCGGTGTCTTGTGAAACGCTATGACCAAAATCGGCGCCATCTTCGATCAATAAAAGGCGGCCATCTTTTGATGTTTCAAGGCGTATATCTGCCGAACAGCCCTGCAAAACTGGCCGCCGCCCCGTATCCATCGCAAAGCCAAATTTTGCGGGCAGCTCTGGCAGCTCATCAAGGCGGTCATAAAGCGCCTGCGTTAACCGGTAGGTTAAATCGTTTTCTTGCCATTCTGGGCTTAGCAACACGCCGCGCAAAGCCTCATGTGACGCGGTTTGGGAAACCAGCGATAAAGATTGCAACGCCGACAACGCCTTGGTGAATGAAGCCGGGGTTAAACCGCGTATTTGCACTGCGGCGCGGCTGGTAAAATCTATTAACCCATTTCCAAATTGTTCGGCGATTCCGCAGAGGCCCAACGCTTGTTCAAGGCTTAAACGATTGAATTGCGGACGCACGCGCAGCAGCATGCCATCACCCGACATCATGGGGTGAAACGCTGTGGGGCACCAGCCTTGGGCCTCAGGTCTGCTCATTGCGCGGCCTCAAGAGAGGCGCGGATCGAATTGCGCCGCGTGACCCAAAGCCCGGCTTTATCCAAGGCTTCAAAGCGATTTTTCAAAGCCGCGAATGCCTCGGGGTTGGCGTCTTCCATAAAGGTGGAAATATCCGAATTTCCCAAAGTGGCATCGAAAAACATATCGAATAAATGCGGCCCCACCACATTTGCCAAATGCGCGAAACTGCCCATGTGATCTAATGTTGCAGCGATTTCCGCAGCCCCGCGATAACCATGTCGGCGCATGCCAGCAACCCAATCTGAATTGCTTGCCCGGGCATGAACAACGCGGGCGATTTCTTCGGAAAGACTGCGCGCGCGCACCGCTTCCGGGTTGGTATTGTCCACATGGTAAAGCGCGGCCGATCCACCCGTTACCCCTTGCGCTGCGGCAAAACCGGCTTCGTGAAAGGCGTAATCGGCCGCCAGCAGCAGATCCGTTTCGGGCAGATCTTGAATATGAACAAATCCATCTGCTTTTGCGACTTGTTCTTTAATCGCATCGGGTCTGTATGTGCTGTCTGGACCGTTCAGCGCATAGGCGCTTGCGGCCAGCCAAGCTTTGCCCGCCGCTTCGCGCGCCTCATCTGTATAGGTGTCGCCAAAGGCGCCCATCGCCAAGCCGTAATCTCCCGGTGCCGGGCCAAACACGCGCGACAGCTCCTGCTTGGTGACATATGGATTCCAATCCGGGCTTTCACTGCGCGCCCGTAAGCTTTGAACGGCTTGTGAAAACAACGCAGATAAGGTTGGAAAAATATCGCGAAACAGGCCCGAGACGCGCAATGTCACATCAATGCGGGGCCTTTCAAGCTCTGCAATTGGGGTGATTTCGATACCGCTGACACGTTCCGAGCCCGGATCCCATTTGGGCTTTACGCCGATCAGCGCAAGCGCCATGGCAAATTCTTCACCCGCCGTGCGCATGGTGGCTGAGCCCCAGAGATCAACGATTAGGTTTTTCGGATAATCACCATGGTCTTGTAAATGCCGGCGCATCAATTCTTCGGCCAAGACCAAACCCTGCGCGTAGGCCGATCGGGTTGGAACCACGCGTGGATCCGTTGTGAACAGGTTTCGCCCCGTTGGCAAAACATCTTTTCGGCCCCGATACGGCGATCCGGATGGACCGGCGGCCACCCGCTTGCCGTTGAGCGCAGTGAGAAGCGCCGCGCTTTCGGCTTTGATCGAGGGGTGGCTGTCAAATTCTGCGGCAATTTCGGGTGCGCGCCCAAAAATATGCAACCCATCACCAAACTGGCTTTCTTTAATGTCGCACACAAAGCGGTCGATGCAGCTGATCGCTTCTGCGTTTGAACTTGCCGCGTCAAGCCCCAGATCTTGCTCAACACCAAGCTGCTTTGCTTCGGCGCGTATGTCATCCTGCAGTCGGGTGCGGCGGCGCGGATCCAACCCATCAGCGTTTGAAAACTCATCAAGAAGGTTTTCTAGAAAGGCCAGCCGGTCGGGCGTTGCGCTGGCTTTCATAGCCGGCGGTATATGCCCCAGCGTGATCGCGCAAATCCGCCGCTTGGCCTGAGCCGCTTCGCCTGGATCATTAACAATAAAGGGATATATTACTGGCAGATCCTTAATCAGCGCTTCTGGCCAACAAACCTCTGATAAAGCAACCGATTTTCCAGGCAGCCATTCGAGCGTTCCATGCGCGCCAATATGGATTAAAGCGCTGGCGGCCTCAACGGTTCTAAGCCAAAGATAAAACGCCACGTAGCTGTGGCGCGGCGTACGGCTGGTATCATGATATTCAGTTTCGCGCGCTTGAAGACTGCCGCGTTCTGGTTGCAGGGCGATAAGCGCCTTGCCGCGCCGTGTTGCCGCGAATTCGAGCGCTCCGTTGCGCGCCTGCGGATCGGTTTCTGGATCTCCCCATGCGTGAAACAGCTCGGTTTGAAGGCATTCGGGCAAATCCTTTAACGCGGTTTTATAGGCGCTGAGGGGCCATTTTATCCGTTGGTTTTGAAGATCCTTGTGAAGCGGGCCATCTGGTACAATATCATATTCTCTGGTTTGTAGATCGCTCAGAATGGCTTCTGCTGAAGCCAACGCATCAAGGCCGACCGCATGTGCCATTTGCCAAGGTTTGCCAGGGTAAGTTGACAACACCAATACTGGGCGCTTTTGCGCATTCTCAACGCGCGAGAGATCGACATGCGCGCGGATGCGATCGGCGATTGCTGCGATCCGGGGCGCGTCGGCTTTATGGATAAAGCGTGAGAACTGAAGTTGTGGATCCCGCGCTGCGGGGTCTTTAAACGAACCAACCCCCGCAAATAGACGGCCATCGACCTCGGGCAAAACAACATGCATCGCAAGCTCGGCGGGCGAAAGGCCGCGCTCAGTATCCGCCCAAGCCGCACGCGTTGAGGTTGCCAAAGCCATTTGAAACACCGGAACCTCAGCGATATCCAGTGGCGAAGCGCCATCAGGGCCTTTTCCTGAAAATGCCGTTGCATTCAAAATCGCAACCGGCGCGATCAAACGCATTTGACGTTGCAACCACGCCGCTGATTCAGGCTCTTTCAACGAGGGAACAAACACCCCAAACACATCAAACCCGCGGGCTTCAAGCGCTTGGGCAGCAGCCTCGATCGGCGCCAAATCAGCCGCCGTGAGATAAGACAGGTAAAAACTTATCACAACCGCCGGTTTGGGTATTACGCGCAGCGCAAACGCGGCAGGGCAGGACAGGCGATTTTGCAGCGACCAACCGCCTACGCGCGGCGGATTCTTTTGGCCTATTTTCGGGCGCGCAAATAACCCTGCAGATAAGGCCAATTGTGCCAAAGCTGCGCTTGCCGCATCGGGGCCACCTGCGTCACAAAGCTGGCGCAACCTGCGCAATGTTGACACGGGCAGGGTGGAGATATCATCCAGCTGGCTATCGGCCCGCCCATCAGCGGCCAATACAGCCAAAGCGATCCCGTTTTCTTCAGCAACCGCGCGAAGTTGTTGCAGACCATAAGACCAATAAGGCATTCCCCCAATCAGCCGCACCAATACAGCTTTTGCGTCACGGAGCGTTTGCTCAATGTAGGTATCAACTGAAAGCGGGTGTTGCAGCGCAGCCAAATTTGCCAAACGAAGGCTTGGCAGATCCTCTTTCGCGTTATGCCATCCAACCGAGAAGGCCCCAAGATCACTGTCGGAAAAGGACAAAACCACCATATCTGCAGGCGTTTGCTGCAGATCAACCGGCTGAGCGGTCTCTTCCAAACCATGACTCTCGCGAAAGATCACATGCATCTTTGATGCTATCCTTTCAGTGTGCTTTCGATTGCGTTTCTGTCGATGTGATCATGTTCGGCAATCACAACCACGCGGCCCATACGCATTTCATCTGGGGCCCATGGCCGGTCATATTGTGCGCGCACGCGCGCGCCGACAGCCTGAACGAGCAAACGCATTGGTTTGCCTTTTACCGCGGCATAGCCTTTCACGCGCAATATATTTTGCCTCTCAGCTAAGATTTCAATACGCTTGATAAGGCTTTCTGGGCTTTCAAGCTCGTCCAGTCCGATCACCACGCTGTCAAAATCTTCATGATCATGTTCGGGCACCCCATCATGATGCGAAGGACGCGCGTGCAGATCATCTTCGGCCGCTGCTTCTAGCCCCAATACGACGCGCGGATCAATATGCCCATCGGCCACTTCGATCACGGGCAAACTGCGCGGCGCTTCTGCGGCGATCACCGCTTTGGCTTTGGCAATGCCCTCGGCGCCAGCCAAATCAGGCTTTGTGAGCAAAATCAAATCGGCGCAAGAAATCTGATCTTCAAACACTTCGGATAAGGGGGTTTCGTGATCTAAGCTTTCATCAGCGTCTCGCTGCGCGGCAACGGCAGCCAAATCAGGCGCAAATTGGCCTGCGGCTACTGCTTCGGCATCGGCCAAAGCAATCACCCCGTCGACGGTGATTTTTGAGCGAATATCTGGCCAGTCAAAAGCCTTTAAAAGTGGTTTTGGCAGCGCCAGGCCGGAGGTTTCAATTAAAATATGTTCCGGACGTGGTTCAAGTTTCATCAGGCGTTCCAGGGTCGGGATGAAATCATCCGCGACAGTGCAGCAAATGCATCCATTGGCCAATTCAAGAATGTTCTCCTCTGGGCAATTGGGGATCGCGCAGGATTTAAGGATTTCACCGTCGACCCCCACATCGCCAAATTCGTTGACAATAATGGCCAGCCGTTTGCCGCCTGGATTTTGCATCAAATGGCGGATTAACGTGGTTTTTCCAGAGCCAAGAAATCCGGTAACAACGGTGACGGGAAGTTTTGTTAGATCGTTCATGAAGCAGCCTCAATTGGGGGAATACGCGCGATGCAGTTTTTTCGGAAATGTTCGGGCCTTTCGCGCCAGGGAACGCGTCCATCAGCGGCATCCAGATATCGAGATGCGCCATTCAATATGGTTTCAACATGCTGCGCTGGATCAAGATTGCCATAGACGTAAGTCCAACGGTTTTCGCCGCGCAACACGATGGAGCAGCCATGATCACAATTTGCCAAACAGGAAACAGCCGTCAGTTTTATATTTTCGGGCAGCGCTTCTTGCTTGATTGCCTCGAAAAGTACAGTGCCTTGGCGCTTTTCATTATCTGGCTCCGCGCGCCCCGCGCGACAAGACGTACAAACCAGCAACTCAATTGAATCCGTTTTTGACATTATCTTCCTCTGGCAGCGCGTCGGAACGCAAGAAAACCAGACAGAGGCCAGCAGGGCATGCAAGAACATGCTCCGCCTCCGACACACCCCGTCCGGATCCGGTTGTTTTTATGTTGGCAGGTCTCCCGGCTTACAGCTTTGAAGGCGTTGCCTTCACAGATGCGTATCCTTCCCAGCATTTGCCAGTGGTATACACGCGTCTTCGCTGCTCACGGTCGCGGGGGCGGCTGCGTTTCGATATTCCGACGTACTCCGTCGAAAAACTGAGTGCATTCCCTCTTCGCCTGTCCTAGAACAAGAACCAACATCCATTTGCAATGGGCCATGCAACGTGGCGTGTCAAGAAAAAGGAATTCCTATGGTCGATGAAAATCAACGACACAATCAAAAGATGCGCAAAATCAAAACGGCGCGCGATAAGATGATGCAGAGCAAAACGGATGAAAAAGGCCTTATTATTGTTCACACGGGCGCGGGCAAGGGGAAATCTTCATCTGGCTTTGGAATGATCATGCGGTGTATCGCGCATGAGATGCCCTGCGCGGTGGTGCAGTTTATTAAAGGCACTTGGGTGACCGGCGAACGCAAGTTTTTGACAGAAAATTTTGCCGAGCAATGCAAGTTTGTAGTTTCGGGTGAAGGGTTTACCTGGGAAACGCAAGACCGTGAACGCGACATTGCTGCGGCTCAAGCCGGCTGGCATCGGGCAAAAGAGCTTATCCTTGATCCCGAAATTCAATTCGTTTTGCTTGATGAAATCAATATCGCGCTGCGCTATGATTATATCGATATCGATGATGTGATTGCCTTTTTGAAAACAGAAAAACCGGAGATGACGCATGTATGTTTGACCGGACGCAACGCAAAGGATGATTTAATTGATCTTGCGGATTTGGTGACCGAGATGGCGCAAGTCAAACATCCCTTCAAACAAGGTATCAAAGCACAATTGGGCGTTGAGTTCTAACATGCCAGCCTTAATGGTTCAGGGCACCGGGTCAAATGTAGGCAAGTCTTTGCTAGTGGCCGGGTTGTGCCGCGCGGCCAAACGGCGAGGGCTGAGCGTTGCGCCATTCAAGCCACAAAATATGTCAAATAATGCAGCCGTCACGTCAGATGGAGGCGAAATAGGCCGCGCGCAGGCGTTACAAGCCTTGGCGGCGGGCTGCGCTGCAGTCTGCGACATGAATCCGGTTTTGTTAAAGCCAGAAAGTGAAACGGGTTCGCAAATCATTGTTCAGGGTAAACGCTATGCCACGGCGCGTGCAAAAGATTATTCAGCGTTAAAACCAAAGCTGATGCCCTTCGTTTTGGAAAGTTTTCAACGCCTAAAATCCACGTTTGATTTGGTAATAGTGGAAGGGGCTGGGAGCCCCGCAGAGGTGAATTTGAGGCCTGGCGATATCGCCAATATGGGCTTTGCTTGCGCGGCGGATGTGCCGGTTCTTTTGGTTGGTGATATTGATCGCGGCGGCGTTATTGCGCAAATGGTGGGCACGAATAGCGTTTTAGATCCAGAAGATAATAAGAAAATATTTGGATTTATTATCAATAAGTTTCGAGGTGATCCTAACTTGTTTTCTGCAGGTTATGAAATGATTTGCGCGAAAACCAATTGGCGGGGCTTTGGGATTGCGCCTTATTTTGATCAAGCATGGAAGCTACCTGCCGAAGATGCGTTGGACATCGCAACCCCACAGCGGCCTGGTAAGCCGCATATCGTGTGCTTGGGATTGTCACGTATCGCAAATTTTGATGATCTGGATCCGCTGAGCAATGATCCAGAGTTACAAGTAACGGTTTTACGTCCTGGCCAAGCCATCCCCGCTGATGCGCGTTTGGTGATCGTGCCTGGCAGCAAATCGACATCGGCCGATTTGACCTATCTGCGCGCGCAAGGCTGGGATATTGACCTTAAAGCGCATCGCCGGCGCGGTGGGCATGTTTTGGGGATTTGTGGTGGGTATCAAATGCTAGGAAACGTCATCGATGACCCTGAGGGAATTGAGGGCGTATTCGGCAAAACAGAAGGCCTTGGCTTGTTGAAGGTAAACACAATCATGTATCCCAAAAAGCAATTGGGCCAAGTGAATGCAATACACCCGCCAACACAGCAAGAGTTTAGCGGATATGAAATTCATATCGGCCAAACGCAGGGCCCAGATACGCTGCGCCCTTTTGCTCAGCTTAATGGGCGCAACGAAGGCGCCATAAGCGCGGATGGTCTGGTCATGGGCAGCTATTTACACGGTATGTTTTCGAGCGATGGGTTTCGCCATGCGTTTTTAAAGGGTTTGCATATTCAAAGCAGTGCGCAGGCCTATTCGCAAACTGTCGATCAAACGTTAAACGCTTTGGCCGATCACCTTGAAAAGCATTTGGATATTTCCGCTTTACTTGCCTCTGCACGCTAAAAACAACGGTTTTTATAGCGTGGCATAGGCTGCGTTGAGCATATCTTCATGTAACGGATGATTGCTGCCCATGAATTGGGTCATAATCACGCCCGTGATCTGTCGTTGCGGGTCTACCCAAAAATAGCTTTGCGCGGCGCCAGACCAGCCAAACTCGCCAAGGGTTGTAGGCACAATGGCCTGACCCACATCAGTCATAACCCGGCCAAGCAAGTTCCACCCATAGCCGGGAAACGCTTGCCCAGAAATGCTGAGAGGCACGGCAGAAAGCGGCAGGCGATTGGCGCGCATAAGGCCAACCATGTCATTGGAAATCATTTTTTCGCCGGTATCTGAATTTCCCGTCAGTAAAAACCTTGCAAAGGCGCTGTAATCCTGCGCCGTTGCATAAAGACCAATGCCGCCGCGACGAAACTCTGAGGATTGCTCTGGATACATGCGGGCGACGTCATTTTCCTCGAGCACGTGTTCAATTTTATTTAAAGGCGCAATGGCTTCCAATTTGTAGCGCCCGTAATTTGTCATTAAACGGGGCAATTGCGCGTCGGACAAACGAAACCCTGTATCGCTCATGTTAAGGGGATCAAAAATATACTCTTGTAGCAAAGCATCAATCCGTCTGCCGGTTACGCATTCGACAAGATGCGCCAGTACATCGATCGACATACTGTAAAGCCAGCGTTCTTTTGGATGAAAGGCCAATGGCAGTTGCGCCAAGGTGCGTATCATTTCGCGAAGGTCTCGCGCGCCATCAGCAAGAATCTCTGCCTTGCGATAATAGGGGGCAATATGGCAGCCAAGGTTAAATTCATAACTGAACCCAGCCCGATGGGTCAGTAAATCTTCAAGCGTTATCAATCTACAAGCAGGCTCTAGTGATCCATTTGGCGTCAAAACGCGCATCTTTGAAAACTGTGGATCGTATTTAGCGATTGGATCAGAAAGCCGCATCAGCCTTTTTTGAACCAGCAACACGGCAAGAGCTGCAATGATCGGCTTAGTCATGGAGTATATGCGGTAAATAGCACGATCGGGAATGGGCGTTTTACAGGCATAATTTGCATAGCCCGAACGCCCTTCTAACCGCAGTTCGCCCGCTTGCTCAATGCGCCACTCAATGCCGCTAAACAATTGTTTTTCGATATAATCATCTGCACAATTTTTAACTTCATTCGACATAATCTTGCCCTTGGCTTTGCCGCTTGCACAACACAGGCATAGCCTGAGGTCTGTAAAGACTATTCATTTAAATCCTTAGAGGCAATCATCTTCAAAACTACGAAAGGCGGTTTGGATCACGTGGATTGCGCTATGCGCGGGTAAGGTATGGCGCTGCCTGGCATTTTGCACGGCGTTGCACAATAAATGGGCCGTGCCGTGGGTTTAGGGCAATGATTCCAGCATGGTTTCAAGATCTATCAGGCTGTGCTTGCCAAAAAACATATCCTCATTGGCGATGAGCGTCGGGGCGCCAAAAACACCACGGGCCACCGCTTGAGACGTAGCCTGGATCAAAGCGGCTTTTATTGCGGGATCTTGAGTTGCAGAAAGAATCTCCTCCGCGGGCAAGCCAGCTTTTTCCATAACCCTTAGGGCGGTGACCGGATCATCCATTTTTTCTTGATCAACCCACATGGCGTGGAACATTGTATCGCGATAGCTCTGTTCCCAAGGTTTCCCGAGCGCAAATATCGCCCCGCGCATCAGCGCGATGGTATTAACAGGAAAATGGGGGTTTAGCTGAAAAATGATCTTGCGGTTTTCTACAAAACGTTCGGTCTCACGGGCTTCATAGGCGAGTTTCCCAGCCACATTCGCGAAGGCTTCCATTGGGCTTTTATTATTGGTTGCTTTGAACACACCGCCCAGCAAGATCGGCCGAGATATAATTGGAACTCCATACGTCTTTGCAATCTCTGGCAGCGTTTTATGCACCAAATAGGCATTCGGGCTGCCAAAATCATAGTAAAATTCTATCTTCATGCCGTATCGCTCGCAGAGAAAAACGTGATGCCTATCTTATGGATTAACCTGCGAGGTGTTTGGATTGCTGTCAATATCAGGCATAATATTTACCTATGGGTTTTTTTTAAAGATTGCTTAAAGCCTAAAACTCAGCGGTAAAAAGTAAAAATATAACGTTTTGATGTCTGTTTTTCGATAACGCGCGGCAAAAATAAGGTTTTAAGTTCAAGAAGGCGCCGGCGCCGATCTTAAAAACAGCATTGGGCTGTTGGCCTCTGCGTGCTTTGCTTTCTGCCGGCAGTGTCCTATGTTAGCGGCAGAATATAAACTTAATCAAAGGCGGATTATTCGCCCGAACTTGCACAGGACTAAAAGATGAAAACATCAAGCGATTATCTACAAGATGCCAATGCGGTGGTGCCGCGTATTCAAGCGACAGAGGCGTTGGCCTTTTTTGATGATGGCGAAACCGTATTTTTGGACGTACGCGACAGTTCTGATATAACGGCCTCAGGTACGGTTGCGGGCGCCGTTCGGATCAACCGCGGGTTCCTTGAATTTGCTGCGGATGACGCCACAAAATTTCACAATCCGCGTTTGCAAAAAGAGGCCCGGATTTGTGTTTTATGCGCAGCGGGTGGACAAGCCGCTTTGGCGGGCAAAACATTGGTTGAGATGGGCTATAGCAATATAATCAATATTGGAGGCTTTGGCGATTGGCAGGCTGCAGGGGGCGCAACAGAGGCTTAAATCGGCACGGTGCGCCAGGGTCGCACTTGGTATTTTCTAAAACACCAGTCAAAGGCCTGCGGGCCTTTGATATCATATATCAAAGCCACGCTGTGAGGCGTTGATAAGAAAACAGAAGGAACGACAAAGCCCTACGACAGAGCGGTTTCATTTATGTTCGGTGATCGGCTCGAATACATATACAAGATTTGTTCTCGCCTTGAAGACCAAAATTATTATTCGAACAATTCAAAGGGAGTATGGTGGGTGATAAGAGACTCGAACTCCTGACATCTTCGGTGTAAACGAAGCGCTCTACCAACTGAGCTAATCACCCGCAAAAAACCGTCTAAACAAAGCTTCAAGCAGACGCAAGAGGCTAGGGGAAAAATAGTGCCATTCTTCGGGTTTGCTGTGGCGTTTTTTTAAGATTTTTAAAAAAGTTTGACTACGCTGCGACGGGCTTTAAAAACGAAACTCTGGCCAAGGCTTGATGAGCCTCGGCCAGAAAAAACGTTAATGCGTTGTCGCAGGTGCCGTAGACGGAGCGTTAAGCGCTGCGGCCGCTGCTGCAGCTTCCTCTGCAGCCTCATCCCATTCTATTGCATCGGGCGTTGCGGTTAAAGCATTCGCAATAACTTCTGAAACATGACTGACGGGAATGATGGTCAACCCCTCCTTCACATTATCAGGAATTTCAGCCAAATCTTTTTCATTCTCTTGAGGAATTAAAACCGTTGTGATGCCGCCGCGCAGCGCCGCGAGCAGTTTTTCCTTTAATCCACCAATGGCCAAAGCATTGCCGCGCAATGTTACTTCGCCCGTCATTGCGATGTCTTTGCGTACAGGAATCCCGGTTAAAACCGACACGATGGAGGTTACCATCGCTAAGCCAGCGCTTGGTCCATCTTTTGGGGTTGCCCCTTCGGGAACGTGTACGTGAATGTCCAACCGATCAAATAGGGTTGGCTTCACACCAATTTTGGGGCTGATTGAGCGCACATACGAACTTGCCGCATCGATGCTTTCTTTCATCACATCACCCAGCTTACCGGTTGTTTTCATGCGTCCTTTGCCAGGCAGCTTTAAGGCCTCGATTGAAAGCAAATCACCCCCAACCGAAGTCCAAGCCAAACCTGTTACCACGCCGACTTGATCTTCCTTTTCAGCCAAACCGTAGCGGAATTTCTCAACGCCCAAGAAGTCGCTGATATTATCCGCCGTAACCTCCAGCGTTTCGACCTCTTTCTTAACAATTTTAGTAACAGCTTTTCGGGCAATCTTTGCGATTTCACGCTCAAGATTTCGGACGCCGGCCTCGCGGGTGTAGCGCTGTATAATACTGCTTAATGCATCCTCTTTCAGCGCCAGCTCACCGTCTTTTAAACCGTGATTCTTTAACTGCTTGGAAAGCAGGTGCCGTTTCGCGATTTCGCATTTTTCATCTTCGGTATAGCCAGAGAGCGGTATGATTTCCATCCGGTCTAGCAAGGGCCCGGGCATGTTGTAACTATTTGCGGTGGTCAAGAACATCACGTTGGAGAGATCATATTCAACCTCTAAATAATGATCCGAGAAGGTGGCGTTTTGTTCCGGGTCAAGCACTTCAAGCATCGCCGATGCCGGATCGCCCCGAAAATCTTGCCCCATCTTGTCGATCTCATCCAAGAGGATCAATGGATTGGTTGTTTTGGCTTTTTTCAGCGCTTGAATGATTTTACCCGGCATTGAGCCAATATAGGTTCTACGATGACCTCGAATTTCAGATTCATCGCGCACCCCACCTAACGATATGCGAATAAATTCCCGCCCCGTTGCCTTGGCGACAGATTTGCCAAGCGAGGTTTTTCCGACACCGGGAGGGCCAACCAAACACATGATCGGACCCTTCAGCTTGGTGCTTCTTTGCTGAACAGCAAGAAATTCAACGATGCGTTCTTTCACCTTTTCAAGGCTGTAATGATCACGGTCCAACGTCTCTTGTGCGCGCCCAAGATCCTTCTTGACGCGAGATTTTACTCCCCATGGAATGCCTAAAATCCAATCAAGATAATTGCGCACAACCGTGGCTTCGGCAGACATTGGACTCATATTTTTGAGCTTCTTCAATTCCGCATCAACTTTTTCTTTGGCTTCTTTGCTTAGCTTGGTTGCCGCAATCCGGCTTTCCAGTTCGGCCACTTCGTTTTGGCCTTCTTCGCCGTCCCCCAATTCTTTTTGAATGGCCTTCATTTGCTCATTTAAATAATATTCACGCTGGGTTCTTTCCATTTGCGATTTCACGCGGGTTTTGATTTTCTTCTCAACCCGCAGAACGCTCATTTCGCCCTGCATATGACCGTATATTTTTTCTAAACGCTCACTGACCGATAAAATTTCAAGCAACGCTTGCTTTTGCTCAACTTCAATTCCCAAATGGCCCGCAACCAAATCGGCGAGCTTGGCCGGATCACTCGCTTCCGCAACTGCCCCTAAGGCTTCTTCGGGAATGTTCTTTTTAATCTTGGCATAACGTTCAAATTCATCGCTGACCGTGCGCACGAGGGCTTCTAATGCATCAACATCGCCCATGGTTTCGGATAAACCTTCAGCGCGGGCTTCAAAAAAGTTTTCATTTTCAACGAATTCAGAAATGTGGACCCGACTTTTGCCTTCGACAAGAACTTTAACGCAGCCATCGGGCAGTTTGAGCAATTGCAAAACATTCGCTAATACCCCGGTTTTGAAAATACTATCCGCTGTTGGCTCATCTTCTGATGCGTCGACTTGGCTTGAGAGGAGAATCTGTTTGTTATCATCCATAACCTCTTCCAGCGCCCGTACGGATTTTTCACGCCCCACAAAGAGTGGTACGATCATATGCGGAAAGACCACGATATCTCTTAACGGCAAAACGGGATATGTTGGCGCGGTGGTTTTTGTCATGTTTCATCCTCAATGACGGCAAGGTAGCGCGATTCCCTTTTAGGGGAAGGCGGCCCTTTTGCGTTTCTTCTAACGCATACATAATAGTCGATGCCGTTGGTTTCAACCATATGCGGCGTTTATTAAAGCAGGATCTTTTGGTTTGAGCGGGCATGCCTCGCGAAAGCGTTTTGGAGAATCAACTCTCATTCAAACGCAAAGATTGCCCATCGATTAAAAGCAAAACAGATAGCTCTAGAAGATTTTTTTGTTTTTAGGCAGCCCGTGCAAGCGCTGGCAGAGAAAATTGAAATTTTAGTTTTAAGGAAAGAGTGAGATTTTGGTTCCGGCCTTCTTGACGCGGGCTTACGTGAACCGTAAGAGAGGCGGTATAAGCTTGTTTGGTTTCAGATAGCGGTTGTAGCTCAGTTGGTTAGAGTACCGGCCTGTCACGCCGGGGGTCGCGGGTTCGAGTCCCGTCAACCGCGCCATTTCTGTTTCGTAAAAGTGAAAATTTGAAAAGCTTTCTGCGTTGGCGGTCAGGTTCGCCCGCCCCAAGGAAGAGGGTTAGTTACTCGGCCGCAGATATAAGTTTTTCGTCCGCCTCGATTTCAGCCGCGCGTTTTTCAACAAGCTCAACAATGTGATCCACCATATTTTCATTGCCGATTTTGTGGTCTTGCTTTCCGGCCCAATAGACCATGCCGCTGCCCGCGCCGCCGCCGGTAAACCCAACATCAGTCATCAAAGCTTCGCCGGGACCATTAACAACACAACCAATGATCGATAGGCTCATCGGTGTTTTGATATGTTCAAGCCGATTTTCCAAGGCTTCAACCGTTTTGATTACATCAAACCCTTGCCGCGCGCAGCTAGGGCAAGAAATGATATTTACGCCACGATGGCGCAATCCCAATGATTTCAGAATTTCATATCCGACTTTGACTTCCTCAACCGGATCAGCAGAAAGCGAGACGCGGATCGTATCGCCGATTCCCATCCACAATAAATTGCCCAAGCCGATCGCAGACTTAATCGTTCCGCTGGTCAATCCGCCGGCTTCTGTAATTCCCAAATGGATCGGGGCATCCGTAGCTTCTGCCAGAGCTTGATAGGCAGCGGCTGCCATAAAAACATCTGAGGCTTTACAGCTGATCTTAAACTCATGAAAATCATTATCTTGTAAGATTTTGATGTGATCCAAACCACTTTCAAGCATGGCATCTGGGCAGGGTTCGCCGTATTTTTCTAACAAATGTTTTTCAAGCGATCCGGCATTAACGCCAATACGAATGGAACAATTATTGTCTTTGGCGGCTTTTATGACTTCTTTAACGCGATCTGGTGCGCCGATATTGCCTGGATTGATACGCAAACACGCCGCGCCTGCCTCCGCCGCCTCAATACCGCGTTTATAATGAAAGTGGATATCTGCAACCAAGGGAACCGGACTTTCCTTGGCAATTTCCTTGAAGGCCTTGCTGCTGTCCTGGTCGGGCACCGAAACACGCACAATGTCAGCTCCTGCATCTGCTGCGGCAGTTATTTGCGCTAGGGTGGCTTTTACATCAGTTGTTAAGGTGTTGGTCATCGTTTGAACCGAAATCGGCGCGTCTCCGCCAACCGCGATATTACCAACATGAATTTTTCGCGATTTTCGGCGGTAAATATTTCGCCAAGGGCGTACGGAATTCAAGGACATATCTGGTCTCAGTGGTTATTAAAAAAAGGCCTCAAGAAAAAGCCATTACTGTCAACTTACTCTGACATTCTGTCGGTTGTAAAGCTTGACACCGTCGCTTCTGCTACAACCCGCTCTAAGACCGGATCAAGATCCAGATTGGCTGGTTGATAATTGGCCATCAAAGACCTGGCTGACAGCTCGACGTTTTTGACCACTTTGCCTCCAGTGCCGGCCGGGCCATATAATTTTCCCTCAACGGCAAAATAAACTGAGCCCGACATACCCGCCCGCAACATAGGGGCCATTTCAGTTTGCGGTAGGATAAATTCTTCGCCCGCTTTCATCGTGTTTTCAAAAATTCGGCTTCCATCAGGCGCTGTCACCCGCACCCAAGCATCTCTAATAGCAAATAGCGCCAGCGTCGGCGGAGCGGTTTCGAGCACTTGCGGCGTAGCGATTTGAGCAAGCAGCTCTGCTTCGCTTGGCAGGTTTTTCTCAACATCTGCCAGTATCTCGCCGCCGGGATCCGCGGCGGGGTCTGGTTGAGGAATGAAATTGCCGAAATCTGACGGATTTAAGGATGATATAGGAGCATCCCGGGCTGTAAGTATGGGAAAATCGAGCGCCTGTGGACGATAAAGTCGATCAAGTTTCTCAATGTTTAGGCGTTGGTCTAAAGCGTTTTTTGTAGCCTCAGTTTGTGGAAACTGCACCGAACCCAATGGATCTAAATCCGATAAAACGATCGGCGTGTTTTCCGCTGGTGTCAGTTTTACTTGCTGCACTTCTTGCAACAAAGACCAGGCCCCAAATCCGATAACACCGATGAGCGATGCCAACACAGCCACGGAGGCAATGGCACGCATTTCTAAGGTTTCCAAGAACCCGGCATCGGGCGGCTCCATCGCCAAGGGCGATGTTTTGAATATATCAGTTGAACCCGCATTGTTTTGCTTGGGTAAAAGGGGCGCTAAGGATTGCGGCTTTTTGGCGCTTGACCCTTGTGCCAGCGCGCTTACGGTTTGAAAGCCGCTTTCTGCACAAAATTGTTGAAGAACCTCTTCGCTGTCCATGCCCAGGTATTTTGCGTAAGATCGTACATAACCTGCAACAAAACCTGGCGTGTCAAACGCGCCGGGGTCACAGTTTTCAATCGCAGATATGTAGGATGCTTTGATCTTAAGGTCGCGTTGTACATCAAGCAACGATTTGCCAATGGTCGCGCGTTCGCCGCGCATGGTGTCACCAAGCCGCAGCTCGAAATCGTCAAACCCTTTCGGTCTTGCCGTTTGTGCACCCTCTAGCTCGGGTGCCGCTTTGTTTTTTTTGCTCTTTCGCCTCAGCGCTCCAGCTCCCAATACTCGAGACCGAATCGTTCTTATCCACATAACTCGTGATCTGATAGCATAATTGAGTAAGAATTACACTTTAGGGTTACTTTACGCCGAGTTTTCGGCACGATTCAGCGCGCAATGCGCCCAGAGCGTATCCATTGCCCTGACCAATGCGTCAATTTCCGCCGGCCCGTGAACAGGGGATGGCGTGAAACGCAACCTCTCGGTTCCACGCGGCACCGTTGGGAAATTGATAGGTTGCACATAAATACCAAAATCTTGAAGCAACATGTCAGAGAGTTTTTGCGTATGAACCGGGTTGCCGACAATCACGGGAACGATATGAGAGCCATGGTCGATAATCGGCAATCCGATCCCCTTTAAACGGTACTTTAAAATCTTAGATTGCGTTTGATGTTGCGCGCGCAAATCTTTGTCGGATTTCAAATGCGCGACGGAGGCTGCGGCCCCCGCTGCGACCGCTGGAGGCAGCGAGGTCGTGAAAATAAACCCGGGCGCGTATGAGCGGATCGCGTCACACAGTTTTGCGCTAGCAGCAATATATCCGCCCATAACCCCGTAGGCCTTTGCAAGGGTGCCGTTGATGATATCGATGCGATGCATCAACCGATCACGTTCGGCCACGCCAGCACCACGTGCGCCATACATACCCACCGCATGCACCTCATCAAGATAGGTCAGGGCGTTGAACTCATCTGCTAGATCGCAAATTTCAGCAATCGGCGCAAAATCCCCATCCATCGAATAGATTGACTCAAACGCGATGAGTTTCGGGACCTTCGGATCATCGGCTTCCAGCAATTCGCGCAAATGGGCAAGGTCATTATGGCGAAAAATGCGTTTACTTCCGCCATTTCGACGAATGCCTTCGATCATCGAGGCGTGATTGAGCGCATCCGAATAAATGATTAAATCCGGAAAAAGCTTTGGCAAAGTAGACAGAGTTGCATCATTGGCAATATAGGCGCTGGTAAAAAGCAACGTGCTTTCTTTACCATGCAGGTTGGCAAGCTCATCCTCAAGCCTCTTATGATACACGGTTGTCCCAGAAATATTCCGCGTACCGCCAGATCCTGCACCCGTGGCGTCTAACGCTTCATGCATCGCGTTCAAAACCGCCGGATGCTGCCCCATTCCCAAATAATCATTGCCACACCAAACCGTTACCGGTGCGTCGGTTCCATCGGGGCGGTGCCATGTCGCGTGAGGAAAATTGCCTTTGTCGCGCACGATATCTATGAACGTGCGATACCGCCCCTCATCATGTAAACGGTTTAAAGATTGATCTAAGAAATCATTATAAGTCAATCTACGGCCTTCCATCTTTTACCAAAAGCACCAAGCGCTTTTCCAATCACTACTCTATAAACCTCATCGACATGAATGCACCTAAAGTCAAGGGTGACTGGACAGCGCAGGAACACATGCTAGGCTTAACACTCATGCACACATATAGGGTGGTTTGAAAATGTCGCTAGCCCCAGTTCTTGCGCGGATTGACGCAGATCTTGAAAATGCAACGAAGCGGTTGTTGGACTTGTTACGGATCCCTTCTATTTCGACAGATCCCGCCTTTGATAAGGCATGTGATACTGCCGCTGATTGGCTTGTGGATCAATTGCGCGCCATAGGGGCAGAAGCGCAAAAACATCAAACGCCGGGAAAGCCGATGGTTATGGGCAGTTTTACAGGATCTTCAAATCCGGATGCGCCGCATATTTTGTTTTATGGCCATTATGATGTGCAGCCCGCCGACCCGCTCGAATTATGGCATCACGATCCATTTGAACCAGCCGTCGAACAGACAGCGCATGGACAGGTCATTCGAGGCAGGGGGAGTTCAGACGATAAGGGCCAATTGATGACCTTTGTCGAAGCCTGCCGCGCGTGGAAAAACGAACATGGGCAAATGCCGTGTAAAATAAGTTTTTTCTTTGAAGGCGAAGAGGAAAGCGGGTCTCCGAGTTTGGTTCCTTTTATGGAAACGCATAAAGAAGCGCTGAAGGCTGACGTGGTTCTAATTTGCGATACTGGTTTATTTGATGATCGGGTTCCGGCAATCGTTACGATGTTGCGCGGTATGGTTAGTGAAGAAGTGGTGCTGCGCGCTGCCAACCGCGATTTGCATTCAGGTCTTTATGGGGGGATGGCGCGCAATCCACTGCATGTGCTCAGTGAAATTTTAGCCAGCTTGCATGATGAAACTGGCCGCGTGCAGCTGCCGAGATTTTACGATGGGGTGCGCGATATACCGCCCCATTTGTCAGCGCAGTGGCAGAGCCTCAACTTTTCGCATCACAGCTTTCTTGGCGAGGTCGGCTTGCGGCTGCCGGCGGGCGAAACAGCTTACAGCCCGCTTGAACATATTTGGGCGCGTCCGACCTGCGAAATCAACGGGATCTGCGGCGGCTACACAGGCGAGGGGTTCAAAACGGTTCTGCCAAGCCAAGCCTCTGCTAAAATCAGTTGCCGTTTGGTCGAGGGGCAGGATCCAGAAAAAATCCGTGCAGCTTTGCATGCGCATGTCTCGTCCTATTTGCCGGCTGATTGTACGGTTGAATTTATTTCTTATGGGGCCTCACCCGCGGTTGTTATGCAAAGTGACACGCCGCTATTTGAAATCGCCCGCGCCGCGCTGAGCGCCGAATGGGAGCAAGAGGCGGCCTTTACCGGCTGCGGAGGATCGATACCGGTTGCCGGCCATTTTCAAGATATTATAGGCGTCAGCCCCATGCTGATTGGTTTTGCAAAAGACAATGATCAAATTCACTCTCCAAATGAAAAATATGATTTGCAAAGCTTTCACAAAGGTATTCGCAGTTGGGCGCGGATTTTAGAGGCGCTCTCGGTTGATAAGCGATCTCAACAAATGGCAAAAAATTGATGTTGGACGGGTTTCAGCATAAAATCTGCGATTTGAACGGAGTAAAAATTGCCTATTCCGAACGTGAAGAAAGCAAGGGAAAAGCGCCACTTCTTTTGCTGCATGGGTTTCCGCAAAATCGGTTTATGTGGAGCCGAATTGCGCCGATTTTAGCCGAACACTTTCATGTGATTTGCGCTGATTTACGGGGCTATGGTGGCTCGTCCAAGCCAAAAGGCGTTGCCGAATACAGCTTTCGAAAAATGGGCCAGGATCAACTGGAGCTTATGACATCTTTAGGATTTGACCACTTCCATTTGATTGGGCATGACCGAGGCGCGCGCACCGCATATCGGATGGCTCTTGATGCCAGCGATCGGATTAAGTCTTTAACGGTTATGGATATAACGCCCACCCATTTTTTGTTGGATGCGCTAAAGTCAGAGGTTGCGCGGGCGTATTATCATTGGTTCTTTTTGGCGCAACCCAGCCCGTTTCCCGAAACTTTGATCGCCGCCGATGCCGATTATTACTTTGAAAGCTGCTTGCTTGGCTGGGGCGGCAGCACATTAGAGCAATTCGATCAACGCGCGCTCGACGCCTATCGCAAAACTTGGAGGGATCCCGCAACGATTGAAGCGATGTGCAATGATTACCGCGCTGCGCTGGATTATGATTTTGATCTGGATCAGCGCGATTTACCCCGCCAGCTTGATCTGCCCGCCTTGGTGATGTGGGGCGCGGGTGGCGCAATGGATAAATCCTTTGACCTGCCAGAAACCTGGCGCGCAAGGCTGAAGCGGTTTGAATGCAGCACGATTGCCGGCGGGCATTTTTTTCCAGACATCCATCCAAAAGATACGGCGGCGGCGCTGCTTTGTTTTTTGAAGCCGTTAAGCGATTATTAAAAGCGTAGGCGCCGCTTAGCCCCTTTTGTCTCGCAGCATCGCTTGCATCGATTCCAAGGGCAGGTACCCGCGTAACATTTCATCTTGCATCACGAAAGTTGGAGTGCCGCTGATTTTCATTCTTTGCGCCAATGCCGCGGTTTTTGAAAGTTCCTCTGCGACGTCATTAGACGCCATGTGCTCCAAAATCTTATCTGCATCCAAATCAAGCTTGCGCGATATTTTATTGAGCGCGGCAGGGGTTGGTTGGCCCCGTAAACCGAACAATGCGTCATGCACCCGTTTATATGCATCGGCGCCGTAAAGCTGTTTCACAGCAACCGCATATCGCGCGGCAGCAACCGAGGCTTCGCCTAAAATCGGCAACTCTTTCAGGATCAATCGGATATTTCCATCGGCTTTAAGAAGCTCTTTCACATCTTGAAAGGCTTTTTTACAATAACCACAGCGATAATCGATGAATTCGACCAAGGTGATATCGCCTTCTAAATTTCCACCTTGATAAGAAAAGCCATCGTCAAACAACGCCGCGCTATATTGTTGCACCAATGCAAAATCGTTTTGGGCTTCGCTGGCCGCTTGTTGGGCTTTGAATGCATCCACCGCTTCAAAAATCACTTCTGGGTTTTCCATTAAATAGCGTTTCACTTCTTCACCAAACGCTTTCCGCTCTGCTTCAGACAGATCAGACAGATCCGCAGCAGACGCGATCGAGGCAGCAAAAAGCGCCCAGAGAGTGACACATATTCTTAAAACTTTGACGAGCATTATAAATCCTTGTGATCTGACTACTTAGTGCTGATACTAAGTATGTCTTGCGCTTTTTGCCATGCAGGAGAGCCGGTTGGCAAACCCAAAACAGCACGCTTAGCGTGAATGTTTGCATCTTTTAACCGCCCCTGCAACGCAAAGCGTTCTGCAGTCACCAAGGCCGCCATTTCTGGTTTGTCTGATCGCGCATAGGCAACCGCCAAATCGCGCAATAATTTGGTGCTTCTAAAGTCGCGAGAGCGAGCGTTTTCGAGCGTCTTTAACGCCGCTGATATTTGGTTATTGGCCAGCAAAGCGCGTCCATAACCTGCCAAAATCAACGAATCCTTCGGGGCCATTGCCACCGCTTTTTCATAGGCTGTTACAGCGGCTGAAAATTTTTGATTTCGCATTAAAAGCTCTGCGTAAAGATCCTGATAATAGGGATCTTTCGGCCTTACACTCTGCGCAATCCTTAACTGGTCAAGGGCTTTTGATAATTTGCCCTGCCGCGACAGCGCAATCGCCTTGCTTATCGCCTTGAGATCCTTGGGAAGTTTTCGTTGCTCTCGCGCCAAAATCGTGGAGGGTGGCCTCAAAAACGCCGCCAATTTGGCTTTGGCTCTTGCGTGCCAATATTCTGCGGATAAATCAGGCTTGCTGGAGGATTGCGTTGCAGCATTTGAGCGCGCTTGGCGAAGCCGTTCGCGGCTGAGCGGATGCGAGCGCAGATAGGTGTCTTGGCGGGCTGGTAATAAGCTTTCCTGACCAGAAAAGATCTCTAAAACATCCGCCATCCCCTGTAGGCTGACGCCTGCGCGGCGCATATATTGCATTGCGGATTGATCGGCCGAGCTTTCTTCGCTGCGATTATAGGCTAGAAAATTTCGCTCTGCCGAGCTGTTTAAACCGATGGCCAAACCGGTTCCAAGCGCAACATTCCCGCCCGCCGCGCCCGCCGCTATGCCCAACGCCATGCCAAAACCCGCGGCGCTGCGGGCCGTTTTGATAGTCTTTGCTCGTCGTGCAATATGACCATTTGCAATATGGGCTGCTTCATGCGCGATGATGGATTGCAGCATACTGGCCGAATTTGTTTTCAAGACCATGCCCGCATTTAGAAAGATATGATGGTTGTCGATAACAAAAGCATTCAATTGAAGATCGTCGACCACAAGTATCTTCACCCGTTCGCTGGACAGATTTGCGGCTTGCAAAATGGGGCGCGCCAATTCCTGAAGCGCATGTTCAACATCAGAATCTCGCAACAAGGATATTGCTGTGGCGGCGGCAGGTGTTAAAAAGAGGGCTATTAACACAATGAAACTGTTGATTATTCGCATCGAAGCCGCCTATAGATCAAGAAGTTCACTCATTAATTTAGAGTTTGGATTGATACGATGAAAAACTCAACCCGTGGCGCCGTAGATCCCTTTATTGTGATGGATGTGATGGAAGCTGCGCGTCAGGCAGAGGCGGCGGGGCGCCACATAATTCATATGGAGGTTGGGCAACCCGCAACTCCCGCGCCCCTGGGGGCCAGAAATGCGCTGCGCGATAGTTTAAATGCAACCGCGATGGGGTATACGGTTGCGCTTGGTTTGCCCGAGCTGCGCGGTAAGATCTCTGAGCTCTATGGCGAATGGTATGATGTTGATTTAGATCCAAACCGGGTGATTGTAACGTCGGGTTCGTCGGCTGGGTTTTTATTATCCTTTACATCCTTGTTTGATACTGGAGATCGGGTGGGCATTGGTGCGCCGGGCTACCCCAGCTACCGGCAAATTTTAAAAGCACTTGATTTAACCGCGGTGGATATTCCAACAAGCTCTGCAAATAAGTTTCAACCGCACCCTAGCGATTTTGAAGATTTAAGCTTGAACGGTTTGCTGGTTGCCTCACCGTCCAACCCGACCGGAACAATGCTAACGCGGCGGGAATTGGGCGCGTTGATTGAGGCCACTGAGCGCAGTGAAGCAGCCTTTATCAGCGATGAAATCTATCATGGAATTGAATATGAAACCAAGGCGGTCAGCGCGTTAGAGATAACAAATAATTGCTATGTGATAAATTCATTTTCGAAATATTTTTCGATGACAGGATGGCGCGTTGGTTGGATGGTGGTGCCCGAAAACCATATTCGTCAGGTTGAACGCTTGGCGCAAAATATGTTTATCTGCGCGCCGCATGCCAGCCAAGTTGTGGCGCTTGCTGCGATGGAGTGCCGCGAAGAGTTGACCGCGTATCAAGCCGTCTACCAGAAAAACCGCCGCCTAATGATTGAAGGATTGCCAAAGGCCGGGTTCGATCGCATCGCCCCTCCGGATGGTGCTTTTTATATTTATGCAGATATCTCGCATTTGACATCCGACAGCCTGTCATTTGCCCGCGAGATTTTGCAGGAGGCAGGCGTTGCCGTTACGCCGGGTTTGGATTTCGACACCCAGCGCGGGGCGGGAAGCTTGCGGTTTTCTTACGCAGGCAGCAGCGAAGATATTCAGGAAGGATTGCATAGATTGACGCAATTTATGCAGAAGAAGGGCTTTGCTGGATGATTTACTCTTTTCGCAACCTGCTGGCTTTTATCGCGTTGCTGGCTCCTGTTTTTGGTCCCTGCATGGGCATAACGCAAGCCAAAGAGACCCTGGATAAAAGCGCGCCGACCATCCAAGGCTTGGCCCGCTTACGCGTCAGCGGCAGCAGCGTCGAGGATTTGTTATGGGATGGCGTGCGGATAAATTTAGAATTAAGCCAAGGCGTGCCTTATCGGGTGTATTTTCTGCAAGACCCACCGCGGATGGAGGTTGAATTTAACGCGCTACATCCGGTTGATATAAGCGGTTATGACTTTAACAAAAGTAAAGAAATCAAGCAGACCACCTATTTTGAAACCCCTTCGCAGCAATCAACCCTGCGGTTCGAGCTGACATCGCCGATGCGCCTTGAAACGGCCGATTTGAGCGTAAACGCCTTTGATGGTTCTGCCGCGCTGAGCTTGGTTTTAACGCCGGTAACGATGGCTGAATTTGCGCTTTTTGCGCTGCGAGGGGGTGCAAATTCAGAGCCAGAGCTTTCCGTGAAATCTGCGGGGCCAACGCCGGCTTTAATAGAAAATCGGTTGACGGTTCTGATTGACCCTGGCCATGGCGGTATCGATCCAGGGGCCATAGTTGGCGATGTGAATGAAGCTGGCTTGATGCTAAGCCTGGCAAAAGAGTTGAAAGAAAGTTTGCTACGCGTTGAAGGCGTTGATGTCGTTTTGTCGCGTATCGAGGATAAATTTGTGCCGCTTGAAGCGCGCGTTTCTTTGGCGCAAGCTGTAAAAGCGGATTTGATTATTTCTTTGCATGCGGATGCTTTGGTCGAAGGAACGGCCTATGGAACCACGGTCTACACTTTGCCAGCACGCGCGTCTGAAAGCGCCTCGCAATCTTTGGTGTTGCGCCATGAACCTGATTCTGTGCTGCAGGGCGTAGATTTAAACGCGATTGATGAAGATGTTGCGATGGCGCTTTTAGATTTGAGCCGCTTGGAAAATATGCAGAGTTCGGAAATTTTGGCAGAATCTGTCGTGAAAGGGCTGTCCCGCGTCTTGGGAGGGCTCAATGCAAAACCTTTACGCAAAGCGGGGTTTTCAGTTCTAAAAGGCGCTGATATTCCAGCGATTTTGATTGAAGCGGGGTTTATGTCCACAGAAACGGATCTGGCAAATCTGCAAAATGCTGAATGGCGGGCGAGATTTGCAGAGGGCGTACGGCTTGGCGTGATGATTTGGTATGCGCAAGAAAAACAAATGGCGCCTTTGCGCCGGCAGTGAATTGAAAGAGTTTGATCGAAGCCTTTTGACCCGACGCCAAAGCCTGCTTATAAGACATGCAATGATTTAGGACGGGCGATGCTGCGTATTATTTTATCTTTTTTTGGGGGTGTTTTTACGTTCTTGACGATGTCGGTTGTTGCTTTTGCGTTAACAATCGGCGCTGTGTTTTGGATCTATGGCCGTGATCTTCCTTCACATGAATCATTGGCGCAATATAAACCGCCCACCATTAGCCGGATTTATTCTGGTGAAGGCCGTATTGTCGATGAATTTGCGCGCGAACGGCGGTTGTTTACCGGGGCCAAGGATGTGCCGATTCTGATTAAACAGGCCTTTATTTCCGCTGAAGATAAGAATTTTTATTCCCATCCGGGATATGATTTGCGGGGTATTCTTTCTGCGGCGGTTGACGCGGCGCGCTCTGGTGGGCGCCGGGTCAGGGGGGCCTCAACCATCACGCAGCAGGTGATGAAGAACTTTTTATTGGATGGTTCGCGCCGCGCCGAGCGTAAAATCAAAGAAATTATTCTTGCCACGCGGATTGAAAACACCTTGGATAAGGAGCGTATTTTAGAGCTCTATTTAAACGAGATTTTCTTGGGCCAAAACTCATATGGCGTGACGGCGGCGGCGCAAACCTATTTCAACAAAACCTTGGATGAGTTGGCCCCTCATGAAGCGGCGTTTTTAGCCTCTCTGCCCAAAGCTCCGTCTGATTTTCATCCCGTCCGGCGCAAGCAGAGATTGCTAGATCGTCGCAATTACGTGTTAAAGGAAATGTGGCAAAATGGCTTTTTGGAAGAGGCGGCCTATCGCGCAGAAGCTGCGCAACCTTTGCTGTCGGTTCAAAATGGAGATTTTAAAAGCTTTCGATCAGCTCTGCCGCGCCGAGGGTATTTCAGCGATGAAATTCGTCGTCAATTAAGCGCTGATTTTGGCGAAGACGCTTTTTTCTCAGGGGGTATGACGGTCCGCGCCACCTTTGATCCTGAATTGCAAGCGGTTGCGGAAATTGCGCTTCAACGCGCGCTCGAAACCTATGACCGGGCGCAGGGCATTTGGCGCGGAACCGGCCTTTCAATTGATCCTGAGCGGCTAACCAGCGAAGACGCGTGGCGCGCAGCGCTAAGCGATATTGAGGTGCCGCGCGGAATAAAGCTGGATGGGCAATGGTATCCAGCTGTTGTTCTCAAACTTGGCAAAAAATCGGCACAAATCGGTATTGAAGGCGTTGAAGAGGATGAGGATGGGCATTGGATCCCCTCGCGCGATGTTATTTGGGCCAGCAAACAAAAAGCCGATGGCAGCCTTGGCCCAAAAGCCAAACGTGCGCCTGATCTTTTGTCGCTGGGCGATGTGGTGTTGGTGCGGGCCCTTCTGGATGAGGCGGGCGCGTTTGAAAGATGGTCTTTGCGCCAAGTGTCGGAAGTGCAGGGGGCGTTTATGGCCATGGATGTTAATACGGGCCGAGTTATTTCGATGCAGGGTGGATTTTCTTATGAAGCGTCTGTTTATAACCGCGCCACACAAGCAGACCGGCAGCCAGGATCTAGTTTTAAACCTTTTGTTTACGCAGCGGCGCTTGATAGCGGCTATTCACCCGCAACAATCGTGATTGATGCACCGATTGAAATTGATACACCGCAAGGGTTGTGGACGCCGCGAAACTCATCCGATAAGTTCTATGGCCCAACGCCGTTACGCACCGGCATCGAACAGTCTCGTAATTTAATGACCATTCGGTTGGCCCAGGAAGTTGGGATGGATGTGATTGGAGATTATGCCGAACGCTTTGGCGTTTATGATCGTATGAACCCGTTTTTGGCGAATTCCTTGGGCGCGCAAGAAACCACATTATTCAGGATTGTTGCAGCTTATGCGATGTTTGCCAATGGCGGAGAACGCGTACAACCCACCTTGGTGGATCGGATTCAAGATCGGTACGGAAAAACCATTTACAGTCATGATGAACGCGAATGCTTTGAATGTGGGTTTGAAACAATCCCCGCAAATCGCGCGCCGTTGATCGTTTCGAATCGCGAGCGCATAATGGATGCGACAACCGCTTATCAACTCACCTCGATGATGCAAGGCGTCGTAGACCGGGGGACAGCCCGCAACAGCATCAACTTAGAGGTGCCGGCAGCAGGCAAAACCGGCACGACCAACCAGTCAAAAGATGTTTGGTTTGTTGGATTTACCAGTAATTTTGTTGCCGGTTGCTACATTGGACATGATTTTCCCAAGCCGCTTGGGAAACGCGCTTATGGCGGCGGCATGTGCGGTCCGGTTTTCAACGAATATATGCAAGCTGCCACAGAAAAATTCGGCGGCGGGCCCTTCACAGTGCCAGAGGGAGGCCAATTTATAAATATAGATCGTTTCACGGGCGCGCGCCTTCCAGATGAGGCAGAAGGCGACAATGTTGTGGCTGAATATTTTCGCGACGGCGAAGAGCCGGTATTTGGGGTGGCTTTTGACGGAGGGTTTGCGATGGGCAGCAATTTTGAGCGTGTAGATACCGAAGAACAAATCAGCCGCGAAATCCAGACCTCTTCAGGAAAAAGCGTCACGGTTGGGCCCAAAGCCAGCATTGGCACGCTCAGCTCTGGGGGGTTGTATTAAAATTTGAAACAGTGCTGGCAAAGCAAAAGCGCTCGTCTTGTCAGTTCGGGCTGGCTTCTGTAAACCCTAGCGCAACGCTTTAAAACTGGGAAGCCTATGCGCGCTGACATCGTAACGACTGTATCTGAAATCAACAAATCATTGGCCTTGCTTCGGCAACGTTTAAATTGGGACACCGTCTCGCATCGGCTGGAAGAATTCAACGCGCGGGTAGAAGATCCTGACCTCTGGAACAATCCAGACAGCGCGCAGAAATTGATGCGCGAACGCCAGACTCTTGTGGATGCGGTGGCGGTGCATGACAGTATCGCGCAAGATCTGAATGACAATGTTGAAATGATCGAACTGGGCGAAATGGAAGACGATCAAGAAGTAATTTCTGATGCACAAAGCGCTTTGAACGAACTGGCCAAGAAAGCCGCTGCAAAAGAACTGGAAGCCTTATTGAACGGTGAGGCCGACAGCAATGATACGTTTCTCGAAGTGCATTCGGGCGCGGGTGGCACTGAAAGCTGCGATTGGGCCTCGATGCTGGCGCGGATGTATCTGCGATGGTCTGAAAAAGCTGGTTATAAAATCGAAATGCAATCCGAAACGCCCGGGGAAGAGGCTGGCATTAAATCGGTGACCTATAAAATTAGCGGTCAAAACGCTTATGGCTGGCTGAAATCTGAAAGCGGGGTGCACCGTTTGGTGCGTATTTCTCCTTTTGACTCTGCCGCCAAACGGCACACATCCTTTTGCTCGGTGTGGGTCTATCCCGTGGTGGATGATAATATTGATATAGAGGTCAACCCTGCAGATATTCGGATCGATACATATCGCTCGTCCGGGGCCGGGGGGCAGCATGTGAACACCACCGATTCTGCGGTACGGATCACCCATCATCCAACAGGCATTGTGGTCACCAGCTCAGAAAAATCGCAACATCAAAACCGTGATATTGCGATGAAAGCCTTGAAGTCTCGGCTTTATCAAATGGAGTTAGACCGCCGTAATTCTGCCATTAACGAAGCTCATGAGAATAAAGGCGATGCCGGTTGGGGCAATCAAATTCGATCTTACGTTTTGCAACCGTATCAGATGGTGAAAGATCTGCGCACGGGACATGAAACCTCTGACACAAAAGGGGTTTTGGATGGGGATTTAGATGCGTTCATGGCGGCCACTTTGGCGCAGGATGTATCAGGAAAATCAAGGGCAGAGGCCAGTGATCTTGACTGAGCAGCGCGCTATCAGGTGTATATTCTTTCAACCTTGGAACGCCAATTATCTGCGCTGCAATACCAAAATGACAAGGCATCGCAGCCTGAACATATTAACTATGTTTTGGCCGCTTCACGGCTGCGTATATAGCCAAAATAGCGTTCGAGAATGAGCGCTCTGTTCAAAAGCGCGCTTGCGCAGGCAGAGCTGTTAAATAGGCGCCAAATCAGCGCGGTTGAACTGATGCAAGACACCTTGGCCCGCATCAAAACGATAAATCCGCAGGTTAATGCGATAATATCCCTGCGCGAGGAGGCGGATCTGCTAGTCCAAGCGGCGCAGGCGGATAAATCAAGCCGCACAGGTTGGATGCATGGACTGCCGATTGCGATTAAAGATCTGCATGATGTCAAAGATATGCCGAGCTCTATGGGCTCTGCGATCTTTGCAGATTACATCGCAGAAAAAGATGATATTGCGGTTGCACGCGTGCGCGCCGCAGGGGCTATCATCATTGGAAAAACAAATACGCCCGAGTTTGGTCTAGGCAGCCATACATACAACCCGGTTCATGGCACAACCTATAACCCCTATGATCTGAGCAAAAGCGCCGGGGGATCCTCTGGTGGGGCTGCGGCGGCGCTTTCTACCCGCATGCTGCCTTTGGCAGATGGCTCTGATATGATGGGCTCTTTGCGCAATCCAGCAGCTTGGAACAATGTCTACGGGTTTCGACCAAGCTTTGGATTGGTGCCCTCTGAGCCTGGCGCTGAGATGTTTTTGCAACAAAACACCACGCAGGGCCCGATGGCCCGATCGCCCCGCGATTTGGCGGCGTTTTTAAGCGTGCAAGCAGGGCCTGACATGCGGCAACCTCAAGGTTTAAAAGCGCAAGATTACTTAAAGCTGATGCAGCCGGATTTAAACGGAAAGCGTTTGGCATGGCTGGGTGATTGGTCGGGGCAATTGCCAATCGAACCCGAGCTAATTGGCGCATCAGACGCGGCGGTTCATGCGTTTACAGAGCTGGGGGCGGAAGTGGACAGTCTTGAGGCTCCGTTTTCCCTAGATGATATCTGGCAAAGTTGGATCATCCTTAGATCTTGGGCAATTGCCTGTTCAGAAGCCACGCATTATCACACGCCCGATCACCGAAAACTGTTAAAACCCGAGGCGATTTGGGAAATAGAGCGCGGTTTAAGCTTTACCGGCCAAGAGCTACACGCAGCCAGCGTTTTGCGCACAAGCTGGTTTAGAAAATATACGAAACTTCTTGAAACCTATGATGCAATTATTTTGCCCTCGACGCAGATTTGGCCTTTTGATGCTAACAGACCCTATCCAACCCATATCAACGCTCACCCCATGGACAGTTATCACCGCTGGATGCAGGTCGTAACGCCTGCCAGCCTATTGGGGGTGCCAGTGATCAATCTTCCTGCTGGGTTTGGCGCCGCAGGATTGCCCTTTGGGCTGCAGCTTATGGCGGCAAGGGGCGATGATTTACAGCTATTATGCATGGGTGAGGCGTGGCACAGGCATTGTGATTGGCCCTCGCTGAGGCCGCCCCGCCTTTAACGCACCCGCCCAGTCTCTGCTGGTTTTGGTGAAAAGCATTGCACCGCCCGCTTGGGTTGGATATCCCCATTAAAAGCAATAAAAAAGGAAAAGAGCATTGGCACGCGCATATGTTTGCCCGGGACAGGGTGCACAAACAATCGGAATGGGGCGGGCGTTATCTGAGGCCTATCCCGAGGCAAAAGCCGTTTTTCAGGAAGTTGATGACGCGTTGAACGAGAATCTGAGCGGGTTGATCTGGGAAGGGGACCTGAGCGCGTTAACCCTAACCGAAAACGCACAACCGGCGCTGATGGCCACCTCTTTGGCGGCGTTTCGCGCGTTGCAATCAGAGGGTTTGGGCTTAGACGGTGTGGATTATGTGGCCGGCCATTCTTTAGGGGAATATTCGGCCTTGGCGATTGCAGGCGCTTTGTCAGTGGCAGATACCGCGCGCCTTTTGCGCAAACGCGGGCAGGCAATGCAAACGGCGGTGCCGGTTGGCATGGGGGCCATGGCCGCGATCCTTGGCCTTGACTTTTCAGCTGTTGCAAAGCTTGCAGCTGAGGCTGCCCAGGGCGAAATCTGTCAAGCCGCAAATGATAATGATCCAGGGCAGGTTGTCGTATCGGGGCATGTCGGAGCCGTGGAAAGAGCTATTGCTTTGGCCAAAGGGGCCGGTGCAAAACGCGCCTTGCTGTTGCCTGTAAGCGCTCCATTTCACTGCGATTTGATGGCCCCAGCGGCGGCAGAAATGGCGCAAGCCTTATCAACGGTCGCTATCACGGCCCCAACAGTGCCGTTGGTCTGCAATGTCAAAGCTGAAGCCGTCAGCGCACCCGAACAAATCCGCGAGTTGTTATTCCAACAAATTACGGCCTCGGTGCGCTGGCGTGAATCGGTGCAGTGGATGGTTGAGCAGCAGGTATCAGAGATTTGGGAAATAGGCGCGGGTAAAGCGCTTTCGGGGATGGTGCGGCGTATTGATCGGGCTGTCGCTTGTAAAAACATCGCAACGCCTGATGACATATCCGCAGCGATAAGCACATAAGGGTGGAGTTTTAAATGTATGATTTAAATGACAAAAGCGCACTAGTAACCGGAGCATCAGGTGGGATTGGCAGCGCGATCGCCCGTAAGCTGCACGCTGCGGGTGCCAAGGTGGCGTTAAGTGGAACGCGGCAGGAACCGCTTGAGAGGCTTGCTGAAGAACTGGGTGAACGAGCCTATATATTGCCCTGCAATTTAAGCGATATGGCCGCGGTTGAGGTCTTGCCCAAGCAAGCCATCGAAACCCTTGGTAGCCTTGATATCTTAGTGAACAACGCAGGTATCACCCGAGATAATTTATTCATGCGGATGTCAGATGAGGAATGGCAATCTGTGATCGATGTCAATCTCACCGCCACAATGAAGCTGTGCAAAGGCGCTTTGCGTGGTATGATGAAGTCCCGGTGGGGGCGGATTATCAATATCAGCTCGATCGTGGGCGCGACGGGCAATCCCGGTCAAGGCAATTATGCGGCCTCAAAAGCTGGAATGGTTGGAATGTCAAAATCACTGGCCTATGAGGTGGCCAGCCGTGGTATAACGGTAAATGTGGTCGCGCCAGGGTTTATCGCGACCGCAATGACGGATAAATTGGCTGATGATCGCAAAGAGGCAATTTTAGCACAAATCCCGGCGGGGCGGATGGGCGCCGCGGAAGATATTGCCAGCGCAGTTGCGTTTCTCGCAAGCGATGGCTCAGGCTATGTGACGGGCAGCACTTTGCATGTGAATGGTGGCATGGCGATGATTTAGCGCGCGCCCAAAAGGGCGCGAACCGTTCAGCTAGACGGAAAAACCCAGAAGTTTTTAGATTTGACCGAAAAAGGCATATTTTTGCCGAAATCATTTGCCTAATTAATAAGCTGTGCTATAGGCGGCGCAGAAGTGCCAGCGCGTGTTTGGCAAGGGCTCTTGACTGGTTGGCGCCTGTGGCTTAGGGAAACCACAAAACAGGTAAGACCCGCTCGCAGAGTGGTTAACTGGGCTCGGCCCGCATAAAATGAGGAATGAAATATGAGCGATATCGCAGACCGCGTAAAAAAGATTGTTGTGGAGCATCTTGGTGTTGAAGAAGATAAAGTTGCCGACAATGCATCATTCATTGATGACCTTGGCGCCGACAGCTTGGACACAGTAGAATTGGTCATGGCTTTTGAAGAAGAGTTCGGAATTGAAATTCCTGACGATGCCGCAGAAAACATCCAAACATTTGGGGATGCCGTTAAATTTATCGGTGAAGCGTCCTAAGCTTGCACCCTTAAATGCTGAATTACGCCTCTGTCAGAAATGGCAGAGGCTTTTTTTATTGCAAATCCGAAGTGCTAATTCTTGTGATTTCCAACAAATAGTCTTATTTAAAGAGCCTGAGTTTATAGGTAAAATAATTACATTAGAAGGACGGGCTGATGCGTCGAGTGGTTGTCACAGGTCTTGGAATGGTAACGCCTTTGGCGAATGGCGTAGAGGCCACGTGGTCACGCATCTTGGCCGGACAATCCGGTGCAGGCTTAATCACGCGGTTTGACGCCGAGCAGGTTGCAACGAAGTATGCCTGCGAAGTGCCGCTTGGCGATGGCAGCGGCGCAAGCTTTAATGCCGATGATGTCCTAGCGGTCAAAGAGCAGCGGAAAATAGATGATTTTATCCTTTATGGGATCGCTGCCGCTGTTGAGGCAGTTGAGGATTCCGGCTGGATGCCCGAAGATGAAGCGGGGCGTCTGCGCACCGGAGTTATGATCGGATCGGGAATCGGTGGGCTTAATTCGATTGCCGAGACCGCCATTTTGATCAAAGAACGCGGACCACGTCGGGTTTCGCCGTTTTTTATCCCGGGAGCGTTGATCAATCTTGTCTCCGGACAGGTGAGTATTCGTTTTCGCTTTAAAGGCCCAAATCACTCGGTGGTGACCGCCTGCTCCACGGGGGCGCATGCGATTGGCGATGCCGCGCGGTTGATCCAAACCAATGATGCAGACGTGATGGTGGCCGGAGGTGCCGAAGCCGCAATTTCCGAAATCGGAATAGCCGGGTTTAACGCTTGTAAAGCGCTATCGACCAATTATGCCGATAATCCCCAAGCGGCCTCGCGCCCTTATGATCGCAATCGTGACGGCTTCGTGATGGGCGAAGGCAGCGGCGTCGTTGTGCTGGAAGAATATGAGCACGCTGTTGCGCGCGGCGCCAAGATATACGCTGAAGTTTTGGGCTATGGGCTATCTGGGGATGCCTATCATATTACCGCCCCTTCTGAGGATGGCGAAGGCGGAGAGCGCGCCATGCGCGCTGCGCTGTCTAAAGCCGCATTGCAACCAGAGGCGGTTGATTACATTAACGCGCATGGCACTTCGACAATGGCGGATGTGATTGAATTGGCGGCAGTGGAACGCATGATGGGTGAGGCGGCTTCAAATTTAACAATGAGCTCAACAAAATCCGCCACTGGCCACCTTTTGGGGGCTGCCGGCGCCATTGAGGCCATCTTCACCATTCTGGCAATTCGCGATCAAGTGGCCCCCCCAACAATCAACCTTGATGATCTGGCGGTGGAAACAGCGGTTGATTTGGCGGCGAATAAAAACCGTCCGCGCAAAATTGACGTTGCACTTTCAAACTCATTCGGTTTTGGAGGCACTAACGCCTCACTCGTTTTGGGCAAAGCCCGCTAATGTGGCGAAGCGCAGCGTCCAATGCGCTGACCTTTCTAATCTTGGTGTTTCTGCTGATCGGAGCGCTCGCGCTTTGGGGGCAGGCGCAATATTTTGGGGCAGGTCCGCTTTCTGAAGCAAAATGTTTGCTGGTTGACCGTGGTCAAACCATGCGCAAATTATCGCAGAAATTAGACGAGATGGGCGCCCTGTCACAACCTGCGATATTTCGTATTGGCAGCGAGTATGAAAACAAAACAGCGCAATTAAAGGCAGGCAGTTTCTTAATTCCCCAAGGGTCTTCAATGCGCGAGATTGCAGATATTGTAACCCGCGGTGGGGCAAATACCTGCGGTACTGAGATCGTGTTCCGCTTGGGAATTAACACAACGCAAGCTCAAATACGCGAAATGGATCCCGTCACGCAAAAACTGATCGAAATCGATAGTTTTGAACTGTCACAAGCGCCACCCGCGGCTTATAAAAAAGCGATTGCTCTCCCGGGCTTGCGCTTCCGTTTAACCATGGCCGAGGGCATAACCTCTTGGCAGGTGGTTGAAGCCCTATCAAATATTGATATTTTAACCGGTGATATTCTTGAAATTCCGGCCGAAGGCAGCCTTGCGACGATCAGTTATGAGCTGCGAAATGGAGATACAAGAACCGGGCTGTTGCAGCGCATGATCCAAACCCAAGAAAGCTATTTGGGTGAGGCTTGGGCCTTGCGCGCCGAGGGTTTGCCTCTCTCTACGCCCCAAGAGGCGCTGATACTTGCCTCGATTATCGAAAAGGAAACCGCCATGGCTGCCGAACGACGGCTCGTGGCCAGCGTGTTTATCAACCGTTTAAACAGAGGCATGCCGCTGCAAACCGATCCAACGGTGATTTATGGCATTACGAAAGGTCAAGCTGTGCTGGGGCGCGGCTTGCGGCGCAGTGAATTGCGCAAAGATACCCCTTGGAACACGTATACGAATAAAGGATTGCCCCCGACGCCGATCGCCAATCCTGGTAAGGCGAGTATTGAAGCCGCGTTGAACCCCGAGACGACAAATCTGGTGTTTTTTGTTGCCGATGGCACGGGCGGGCATGCCTTTGCCGAAACGCTGGCAGAGCATAATAAAAACGTCGCCAAATGGCGAAAAATTGAAGCCGTGCAATCAGAATAGCCAAACCCGTTCAAAATTATTTAACGTCGGCTAATAGACGTTCAAATCTTAGATCGAACCCGCTTCGACCATATAGTTATTTGCCGTGCACATGGCTGCATCATCTGAGGCCAAGAAGAGAACCATGCGCGCCACATAGACCGGATCGATCAAGTCGGGAAGGCATTGCCTTTTACGCTGATTTTCCAAACCTTCCGGCGTGACCCAAAGGTCTTTTTGGCGCTCGGTCATAATCCAGCCTGGTACAACGGTATTGACCCGAATGCGGTGTTTTCCCAAATCACGCGCCATCGTTCGGGTCAGGCCATGCACGGCCGATTTTGCGGTCGCATAGGCTGGAAACCCACCGCCTGCTTCCCACCATGAATTCGAGCCGATATTTATGATAGACCCGCCACCGCGTTCAATCATTCCTGGCGCAAGATGTTGTAATGTAAAGAATTGGTGACGTAAATTTGTGGCCATGCGTTCGTCCCAATACTCAACCGTAACATCCTGCCAATCATGTCGGTCATCTCTTGCGGCATTGTTCACCACCACATCGGCGCTACCAATCCGGTCAGTCAACGCATCCAAGGCTAATTTAAGCGCAGTAATATCGCGCAGGTCACAAATTTCAAACGCGACATCTGGGCCGAGCATTTCAGCCAATTCTGCGCTGCGTGTCTGATCTAGATCTAAAAACCCAACCTTCGCGCCTTGACCGGAAAAGGCCTTAACAATCTCGGCGCCAATCCCGGAGGCGCCGCCTGTCATAAAAACTGTTTTCCCGGATAGGCTGGGAAAGCGTGCAAATTGTTGAGACATGAATATACCTTTTTGAAGCAAGTGGCGAGATGCGTAGAAAGCAATAGTTGGGGATTGCTGTCAACGGCCCGGTTAAGGGTTTTAGGCGCTGCGCGGTTCTGGCGCGGGCGCTTATTGTTTAAGGCAATTTATTTTCGACATAACGGATTTGATTGATGATGTATTTTACAACTGGAGTGAGCAAGTTGGGCATGCCATGCCAATAATAATCGCATTAAAGCGCGCGCCCACAAGCGCGCCGCGCAAAAGCATGCTCGATAAGGTAATATGGTATTTTCAACAGTTACAAAGCTCTATCCCTGTTTTCAGCCTCGATGCTTCCAAGTCCCGAGTTTTGTAAATGGGTTTCGAAATATGTACGAAAGAAGGGAAGGCCCTCAGCAAGTTTTAAAAACTCATCGCGCGTTAACACCAAAACCTTTGTGTCTTCGATCGCAACCGCGGTGGCAATCCGCCGCGTTGCTCCTATCAGCAAACGTTCTCCAAAGTGATCGCCCGCGATAAGAACGCGGGATGTCTCTTCTCCGGTTTCGGGATCTATGCCCGTGATTTCTACGCTGCCGCTAGCGATCGTGTAAAACCCGTCTGAGCGCGCGCCATTTTCGTAAATTCGATCCCCCGCGCGGTATAAAACATATCGCGCATCTTGCGGCTTTTCCGAATTAATCTGAACCACTGAGCGGGGAGAAAACCCGTCCATCAGCCAGTTCCAAAGCACAGAGATGCGGGTTTGCATGCCGGGTAAAAACGAAATGTAATAGACCCGCCATAACAACCAGGCCAAACGGCCTGTCAGCTTGATACCATAAACTTCCGCGACACCGCGCCCGGCGCCAAGCGAGGCCAGCGATCCTTTTGAACTGTAATGAAACTTCTTCAAATTCTGATTTTGAAGGGCTGCAACAACATTTTGTGCCAAATGCTTTGCCTCTCGCACGGCAAATTGGGCTGTTGGAGGGGCGAAATCTTCGCGGGCTGAGGCCGTATCAGTCATTGGTATTAACGCACAATCCCCAATCGCCCAAATGTTTTCAAACCCATCCGCCCGAAAATCACGCCGAACCAAAATACGCCCCTGCTCAAGCGTTAGAGGCATCTTAGCAACCACGGGCGCCGGCGTATTGCCAATGGTGGCCACGATGGTGCGCGTATCAATCACCTCTCCGGTTGTGGTGACAAGCTGCGTCCCCGTTGCTTCTGCGACACCGACGCCAAGCTGCACTTCAATGCCCCGCTGGTTTAATTTGTTCTGCGCATAAGCGGCGAGACTTTCAGGCATTTCATTCAAGATACGATCGGCAAATTCTAACACGACAACGCGTATTTCTGAGGCATTTATATTTGGATAGTAGCGTAACGAGCGATCGATCAATTCTTTTATCTCACCCACGGTTTCAATTCCCGAAAACCCCCCTCCGATCACGGTGAAGGTAAGGGCGCCTTTCTTCACCTCGGGAAGGCGGGTGATATCCGCATGTTCCAGCCGCTCGATCACGTGCGCCCTTAACCGCCGCGCATCACTGAGCGTTTTCATGGTGAAGGCGTGTTCGCTTAGGCCGGGTGTGCGAGTTAAATCGCTTCCAGACCCCAGCGCAATAATCAGGTGATCATACTCCAAAACCGTAGGTCGGCGCTGTACACCTTGAAAAACGGTTACAGTTTGCGCCTCTGGGTTGATACTATCAACCTCAGCTTTTCGTATAAAAATCTCCCGCGTGAGAAAGCGCAAAGGCGAAACAGCATTTACCGCTGAAATCGCGCCGCCTGCCACCTCGGGCAAGAGAGGTTGGAACACAAAATAATTCTCACGATTTACAACTTCGATTGCCGCTTTTTTGCCCATTAAGCGTTGCAGATTGCGGGCAGCGTATAATCCAGCGAAACCCCCGCCCAAAATCAAAACCCGATGTACCATTTCAAATAAACCTTTTTACGCCGCGCGTATTTGCTGTTTAACTTAATCCACCATGCTTTCATATCCTTTGTAACGAATTAATCCAAAAGCATAAGCTTGCTATTTTAATTGCGAATATGAATGTTTTTGAATTCAACGGAAAAAACGTTTTACCTTCTTTGCACCGCGTTAAAATTAACGAAACCACCTGTAATAATTACGATCCGGTTTAATGCGGTTAGTTTTACGCAAAAGGCTTTTGAAAACTTACCTTTCAATCTTTCACTGCGTTAACAACTTTAGGAACTAAATTATGGCGCGCTTTTATAAATTTTATGTACGCAACGCTTTGCAGCCAGATGGCAGAGATCAGAAAAAATATACGCCAAGCTCGGAAATACCGTTTAAATTTTGCGTGCAATCGCCTTTCCTGAATAGGTGGATTCTTTATGCAGACTTATAAAAATAGCGTTCAAAAAAGTAACACCTCGATTAGAAAATAGGGTTTAATAGCGTTTATGGAATTTGATTACATTATTGTTGGGGCGGGCAGCGCGGGCTGTGTTTTGGCGAAGCGTTTGGTCGAGGCGGGTCATAAAACATTGCTGTTAGAGGCGGGGGGGCGTGATAATTATCACTGGGTGCATATACCAATGGGTTATTTATATTGCATTGATAATCCACGCACAGATTGGCAGTTTAAAACACAACCACAGATCGGTTTGAACAATCGCAGCTTGTTATACCCACGGGGAAAAATATTAGGTGGTTGCAGCTCCATAAACGGAATGCTCTATTTGCGCGGGCAGGCCGCGGATTATGATCACTGGCGACAATTAGGCCTTGTGGGCTGGGGGTGGGATGACGTGCTGCCTTATTTTAAAAAATCCGAAGATTATGTAGATGGGGCATCTGAATATCACGGGGCGGGCGGTGAATGGCGCGTTGAGCGGCAAAGGCTGCATTGGCCAGTGTTGGATGATTGGCGTCGGGCTGCGATAAGCGCAGGCATTCCGCCGGTGGATGATTTCAACACAGGCGATAATGAAGGGGTTGGATATTTCAAAGTAAATCAACGCTCCGGCTGGCGATCAAATACGGCAGGCTCTTTTCTTAAAACGATCAAACACAAAGATAATCTATATTTAAAAACGCATGCCCAAACGCGGCGCGTCATTGTAAAACAAAACCGTGCGGTTGGGGTAGAGTATCAACAAGGCGCAACCCAAAAAACGGCTTATGCAAGGGCGGAAGTCATTCTGTGCGCGGGGGCTATAGGATCTCCGCATCTTTTGCAATTATCGGGGATAGGGCCCGCGCCGCATCTACAAGCGCATGGCGTTGAAGTGCTTCACCATAGTCCCGAAATTGGCGCAAATCTGCAAGATCACCTGCAGTTGCGCTGTTCATGGCGTTTAACGGGGGCAAAAACGCTGAATACTTTGGCCAATTCGGTTTTTGGGAAAGCTAAAATTGCTGGTGAATATTTACTTAAACGGTCTGGACCCATGTCGATGGCGCCCTCTCAATTGGGGGCTTTTGCAAAATCACGCCCGGATGTGGCAACGGCAGATTTAGAATACCATGTGCAGCCTTTGTCTTTAGATGCTTTTGGCGAACCACTTCATGATTACCCCGCAATCACCGCCTCTGTTTGCCATTTGCGGCCTGAAAGCCGCGGAGAGGTGCGGCTTTCCAGCTCAAACCCCCTTGATGCCCCCTTAATATCTCCCAATTTTCTGTCTAGCGAAGGCGATCGATTGGTGGCAATCGATGCAATTAACCTCACGCGAAAGATTATGGCGCAGCCCGCCTTGCAGCAATATCAGCCAAAAGAGCAAAAACCAGGGCTGCAAGCGCAAACGGATCACGATCTAATTCACGCGGCGGGAGAGATTGGGACAACGATTTTTCATCCAACATGTAGCGTGCGTATGGGGCAAGATGTAACGGCGCCCTTGACCGAAAAACTGCACCTTCGCGGCATAGAAGGCTTAAGAGTGGCCGATGCCAGCGCAATGCCGTGTATTACCAGCGGAAACACCAACGCTCCAACCATCATGATTGCAGAAAAAGCAGCAGATTTAATCTTAAACAGCCGGCAATGATATGCGCTTTAGGCGCAATAGCTCGTTTCGTCGCGCATCGCAGGTTACGTGTTCCTTGGGAGCCCGCTGTCAGAATCAGGTTTTATGTGGCCGCGTGGATTAAAAAATTGCGCGTTTAAAGCGTTTGTCGCTGCACAACGCCACTCTCAATCGTCTAATATTCAAAACTTTCAGATCAGACTGGGAAACATGAGGTTAAAGCAGGTCTATTTGAGCCACCTATTTTACCAAAAACTCCCTGGAACAAAGGTGCACACCCAAATAAACGTTATAAGAAAAGCGCATATTTAGACATTTTTGACATGTTTCAATCAGTATATATAGACCTGATACTTTGCCGCATGCGACCAAAGTTAATGCATTAAAAATGCTTAAATTAAGAGCATATGCGGATTGATAAAGGAAAACAGCTAAAGCGCCGTGACCAAACTGCATCAAAAGCCATTGGATAAGTTTGAGATCTTGCTTTGGTATTTTGCGGAACATATCACGCAAAATGAATCGGCGGGCTATCGCTATATGTGTTTGCATAAAGCTCAAGTTCTTCTGCTAACCTTTAAGAAAAACTCAGTTTTTCTCAAGTGATGACATACCCAGACATATTTAAGCCTCTGGCGTAACTTGCAAGTTGAGATTTGGAAAAAATTCCAGACTGTGAAGTCAAGTAATTTTATTTGAAAATTTTTAAAAAAACCGATTGACCAACCCCACACATATACGTCAATTTGTGCAAATTGGCTCGCATGACACAAGATGTGGTGTTAGGGCAGGGCGGCAAACGAAATGAAATGGTTGTTTGACCTTCGGAAACACGCGTTGGGGCTCAGATGGCCGTTGCGCCAATCAGCCGGGAACCGGCGAGTATAAAAAGAGGCACGTTAAAATGAAAATTGAACGCAATTTTACAAAAAAATCAGCCGATGCATATGGCGGGATTGAGTTTGTCACCACATCCTCAGAAATCAAAAATCCCGACGGTACGGTTGTTTTTTCGCTTGAGAATATTGAAGTGCCAGCGACATGGTCGCAGGTTGCAAGCGATGTGATTGCGCAGAAATATTTTCGCAAAGCGGGCGTACCGACCGAATTGAAGCGCGTTAAGGAGGCAGGCGTGCCCGAGTTTCTTTGGCGCTCGGTCGCGGCATCACCCTCAACGCCGATCACCGGCGAAACGTCTTCAAAGCAGGTATTCAACCGTTTGGCGGGAGCTTGGGCGTATTGGGGCTGGAAGGGCGGCTATTTTTCAACCGAAGAGGATGCGCGCGCGTATTATGACGAAATGCGCCATATGCTGGCGACCCAGCGCGCTGCGCCCAACAGTCCACAATGGTTCAATACAGGCCTGCATTGGGCTTATGGTATTGATGGTCCAAGCCAGGGTCACCATTACGTGGATTACAAAACCGGCAAGCTTGTAAAATCAAAATCTGCTTATGAGCATCCGCAACCGCACGCTTGCTTCATTCAATCAGTCTCAGATGATTTGGTGAATGAGGGTGGTATTATGGATCTGTGGGTGCGCGAAGCGCGCCTGTTCAAATACGGATCCGGCACCGGCACTAACTTTAGTTCATTGCGCGGCGATGGTGAGCCGCTTTCTGGGGGCGGAAAATCATCCGGTCTGATGGGCTTCTTAAAAATTGGTGACCGCGCCGCTGGGGCGATAAAATCGGGCGGTACAACGCGCAGAGCCGCCAAAATGGTCATTTGTGACGCGGATCATCCCGATATTGAAAATTTCATCAATTGGAAAGTGAAAGAAGAACAAAAGGTTGCCAGTATCGTCGCGGGCAGCAAAATGCATGAGGCCAAGCTGAATGAAATATTTGCCGCAATCCGGGCTTGGGATGGAAGCAGCGAAGATTCGGTAGATCCAAGCAAGAACACTTCTTTGAAATCGGCAATTCGGGCGGCAAAGAAAGTTGCTATCCCGGAAACATATGTGAAGCGGGTTCTGGATTACGCCAAGCAGGGCTATGATAGCATTGAATTCCCAACCTATGATACAGATTGGGATAGCGAGGCCTACGCCTCTGTGTCGGGTCAAAACTCAAACAACTCAATTCGCGTAACAGATGCGTTTCTGAAGGCGGTGGAAAACGATGCGGATTGGGAATTGCTACGTCGTACGGATGGATCGGTCGCCAAAACCATCAAAGCCCGGAAGCTGTGGCAGGATGTTGGACATGCGGCTTGGGCCTGCGCCGATCCGGGCATTCAATATCACGATACGGTAAACGCTTGGCATACATGCCCCGAAGATGGTGAAATCCGCGGCTCTAACCCGTGTTCAGAATATATGTTCTTGGATGATACGGCCTGTAACTTGGCCTCTATGAATTTATTAACGTTCTTAAAGGACGGAAAATTCCAATCTGCCGATTACATGCACGCGACGCGGCTTTGGACTGTGACGTTGGAAATTTCTGTGATGATGGCGCAGTTCCCATCAAAAGAGATTGCGCAGCGGTCTTATGATTTTAGAACGCTTGGTTTGGGTTATGCCAATATTGGCGGTTTGCTCATGAATATGGGCTACGGCTATGACAGCGTTGAGGGGCGTGCGCTTTGCGGGGCATTAACCGCATTAATGACCGGTGTGAGCTACGCAACAAGCGCTGAAATAGCGGGTGAATTGGGGGCGTTCCCGGGGTATAAAAAGAACGCCGAGCATATGCTGCGCGTGATCCGCAATCATCGGAACGCGGCGCAAAGCGCCGTGGATGGGTATGAAAAACTGGACGTAAAACCGTTGCCGCTGGATGCCGCGAATTGCCCGGATCAAAGCCTGGTAGAGCTTGCCCGCAACAGCTGGGATCAAGCGTTGGATCTGGGGCAGAAGCACGGCTATCGCAACGCGCAAACGACCGTAATTGCGCCCACGGGCACGATTGGGCTGGTTATGGATTGTGATACTACCGGCATCGAGCCCGATTTCGCGCTTGTAAAGTTTAAAAAGCTTGCAGGAGGTGGATATTTTAAAATCATCAACCGTTCAGTGCCCGGAGCGCTCGAAAAGCTTGGCTATAGTAGTTCGAAAATAGAAGAGATTGTGTCATATGCGGTGGGTCATGGAAGCATTGGTAACGCGCCCGCGATCAACCATACGAGCTTAATCGGACATGGGTTTGGAAAAACAGAGCTGGATAAGATTGAAGCGGCGCTGGCCTCTGCTTTTGACATCCGCTTTGTGTTCAATCAATGGACGCTGGGCGCTGATTTTTGCACGAAAGTGTTGGGCATTCCTGCGGCTAAGCTGAATGATCCAAGCTTTGACCTGCTGCGTCATTTGGGTTTCTCAAAGGCTGAAATTGATGCTGCAAATGATCATGTATGCGGAACCATGACGCTTGAGAATGCGCCGCATCTGTCAGAATCGCATTATGAAATCTTTGATTGCGCCAACCCATGTGGAAAAAAAGGCAAGCGCTTTCTAAGCGTGAACAGTCATATTTACATGATGGCTGCTGCGCAGTCATTTATTTCGGGTGCTATCTCAAAGACCATTAACATGCCAAATGATGCGACAATTGAAGATTGTCAAAAGGCTTATGAGTTGAGCTGGTCATTGGGTGTAAAGGCAAACGCTTTATATCGCGATGGATCGAAGCTTTCGCAACCTTTAGCCGCGGCGCTGGTTGAGGACGACGATGAGGCCGCGGAAATACTTGAAACGGGCAGCCAACAAGAAAAAGCAGCGGTAATTGCTGAAAAAATTGTTGAGAAAGTCGTCGTAAAAGAGATTATAAAATCACATCGCGAAAAGATGCCGCATCGCCGCAAAGGTTATACCCAAAAAGCCATCGTCGGCGGGCACAAAGTCTACCTTAGAACCGGCGAATATTCTGATGGTGCTTTGGGCGAAATCTTCATCGATATGCATAAAGAAGGCGCCGGCTTCCGCGCTATGATGAATAATTTTGCAATCGCGGTATCCGTTGGCTTACAATATGGTGTGCCGCTGGAAGAATTTGTAGACGCCTTTACGTTTACGAAATTTGAGCCGGCGGGCATGGTGCAGGGCAACGACAGCATCAAAAATGCAACGTCGATCCTTGATTATATATTCCGGGAATTGGCCGTCAGCTATCTGGATCGCACGGATCTTGCACATGTGGCACCGGAGGGGGCAGCCTTTGATGATTTGGGGCGTGGACAAGATGACACGGTTCAAAATGTTCAAGAAGTCACAGAAGATGCAGCGTCTAAGTCACTGGCAGTGCTGAAAAAAATCAGTTCGTCTGGTTATTTGCGCAAGCGTCTGCCCGAAGATTTAGCCATGCTGCAAGGCGGCGCCGCAGAGGTTGCTGATGTCGAGTTGGGTGCTACTCCCAGCGCGGTATTGGTTGAAACAGAAATAAGCACACCCGCGGTTGCGACTGAAATGGATTTGCGCAGCAAGGCCAAAATGCAGGGTTATGAAGGCGACCCCTGCGGAGATTGCGGCAATTATACATTGGTGCGTAACGGCACCTGCATGAAATGCAACACCTGCGGAGCAACGTCGGGATGTAGCTAAGAGACAAGGGGCGGGTGCGCTCGCCCCCGAACGGCGTTCAGGCCACAGGCAAAAAAATATAGATATCGAGCGGTAAAAATGATGAGCTTGAACGGCGAAACTAAAGGGGGGCTTAATGCCTCCCTTTTTTTATGGCTACAGCACAGACAGTGAACTGATTTTTTTTAAATATCTTTCTGACAAAACGGGCCAATACATCGCGTATTGGAGTTTTCAGTAATCTGGCGGCCGCGCTGGCCAAAACTGCTTATGCAGGGCATGCGCGTCTTGATCAAATTTGTTCCATCCCCGGCTAAACGGTAAAACGTTTGAATTTCAACAAAGTTAATCGCCAGAAGCGCGATCTAACTGCGCCGAACGCGTAATTCCAAATAAATGCGCTTGTCTTTAAGACTGGCTTTCTGTCCAACAATACCTTTACGCAACAAAGTAGATTTCTAAAATAACACCCCATAATACTGAGGCCTTATTCTTAAGGCCGATAAACAACCCCCTCTAAACTTATGTTTTTAGACTTTTATTCTCTTTAAGCTCGGCAATTACTTGCGTCCATAAAGCAGCGGGTTGTGCGCCTGGAACCGCGTGTTGGCCCGCAACGATGAACGTGGGCACCGAGTTCACCCCCATTTCACGCGCAGATGCATCGCGCGCGTGCGTTTCCTCTTTGTCCGCCTCTGAGTTCAAAAGTTTCAAGACCATAGCCGCATCCATGCCGCAGCTATCGGCAATATCGGCGAGCACTTCAATATCTCCAATATTTCGTCCCCGTTGAAAATAGGCTTCAAATAGCAAGTCCACTACGGAATTTTGTTTCTCTTCCACACCAGCCCAATGGATCAACCGATGGGCATCAAGCGTATTCGGTGTATGTGATATTGCTTCTAAATTCAATGCAAGCCCTGCCTTTTCAGCATGCTCAACCACGGGCGCGTAGGCTTTAACCGCTGCCTCTTTACCACCAAATTTCGTTTCTAGATAGGTACGCCGATCCATTCCCTGCGCCGGCATCTCTGGATTGAGTTGAAACGGGTGCCAACGAATATTAAAAATTAAATTAACTTTTCCTTCTAATGCCTTCTCAAGGTTTGCTTTTCCAATAAAGCACCATGGGCAAATCGGATCAGAAATAATGTCTAAATTAACCATTCAAGTTATTCCAGTTTAAGGCCAAGGCGCGACGTTGGATTTTACCATTGGCGGCCATGGGCAACGCGTTACAGCGGATATAAGTCTTCGGGCATTTATACGCTGCGAGATGATGTTTTGCAAAACGATCTAATACGCTCCCATCCAGCTCTGCCTCGGCCATATAAAACCCCGCAATGACAAAGCTGTTTGGCTTGATTTCTATCGATGTCACCGCAATATTTACAACCCCCGGACACGTTTGCATGACGGTTTCAACCTCTAAAGGCGCCACCCGAAAACCGCCCGCATTCATCATATCATCAGCGCGTCCGCGATATGTGATTGTACCATCCTTGTCCATGATAGCCAGATCGCCGGTTAGAAACCAATCGCCGCGAAAACAAGCTTGCGTAGCCTGCGCCGCGCCAAAATATCCAAGCATCAACCCCGCGTCAGAGCGATGCACACCAATAATTCCAATTGCGCCATAAGCAACAGGGTCACCCCCCAGGTCCAGCGGCAGGATTGCAAGTTTACGCCCCCGTTGAGGGCGTCCAAGCGCCCCTTGTTTTAAGCTTAGCTGAGGCGCATTGGAAATAAATGTCGAACATTCAGACATTCCATAGGCTTCGTAAATAAATGTATTCGTCGCTTTACGCCAATTTTCAGCAATCATCGGAGGCAGCTTTTCGCCTGCCGATAAACAATGACGCAGGTTGGGCAATTGCAGGTTCTGATCAAACTGCAAAACTTTGCGGTAAACACCCGGAACCGCAGCCATCAGCGTCACGTTGCGCGTGCGCAATATTGCCGGAAGCCCATCGATCCGATTTGGGTTTTTCAAAACCAAGGCGGTTGCCCCCTTGCTCCAGGGGTCTAATAACCCAGTGCCCAAGGTGAAGGTCCAATTTAAGGCCCCCGCGTGCAAAAGACGATCGGATGGTTTCAGATGATACCAGTCTTTCATCATCATTCGGCGGGCCCAGATCGCGCGATGCGCATGCATAACGGCGCGGGGCTGTCCTGATGTGCCCGAAGTAAACACGATATAAGCCAATCTATTCGGATCACCTCGATCATAGTCACAAGGCGCCATGTCGCGCAGTGTTGCCAAGGTTGCTTGGGCGATGATCTGTCCATCATATTGGCTGGGCCCCGCCAATTTATGATCAAGCAAAATGGCGCCCGGCAAAATCAGCGAAACAGCATGGTCAACGTCTTTTTGCGTCCATTGCGCGGGACTGGGCACGGGAATAAGCCCTACAGATATCGCAGCCAAAAAGGTGATCGGAAAATCGATAGTGTTTCCCAAGCGCATCAGAACACGATCCTGCGGCTTTAACCCTAAGGATAGAAGCCCCGTTGCGGTTCCACGGATCGCTTGCGTTAAAGCCCGAAACGTCCATGTTTCAACAGATCCATCCGTATCTATGATTTCAAGCGCTGTTTTCTCAGGAGTTTCATCTCCTGCGTTCAAGACATAGGCCGCCAAGTTAAATAAATCAGGACAGGGCGTGGCTTGTTCACTATGATATAAAGACACCATAGGTTTATGTGGTAGAAGGCCCTGCTCAAACTTGCAAGTATATGGCAAATAATCGAAGGCTTGAACATGTTGGAAACAGATCCAAAATCAATAATCCGGATCGCCCGCGCGAATGGGGGGGACGAATCCGTTGAACCTTTGAATTTAGGTGCACGCGTACGCGAATTGCGCAAAGCCCGCAATTGGACGCTGGAACAAGCGGCGCAGCAAGCTGGACTTGCCCGCTCGACCTTGTCAAAAATTGAAAATAGTCAGATGTCTCCCACCTATGAGGCATTGCGCAAGTTGGCGGTGGGCTTGGAAATTTCTGTGCCACAATTGTTTACGCCGCCCGTGAAAAACCAAATAAACGGTCGGATGGCTTCAACAAAATCGGGGCAGGGCACCGCGCATCCGACCACCACCTATGAGCATGAGCTCTTGGCTGAAAGCTTGAGTAAAAAGAAAATGCTACCTTATCATGCGCGGATTAGAGCGCGCTCGATTGAAGAGTTTGATGGCTGGGTACGCCATGATGGTGAAGAATTTCTTTATGTTCTTACCGGAGTGGTAAAACTATTTACCGAGTTTTATGAACCGTTGGAAATGCGCCGAGGTGACAGTGCTTATTATGATGCCACGATGGGGCATAATGTGATTTCGACCAGCGAAGAAGATGCTACCATTTTGTGGATAACCTCTTTGGGCTGATAACAGCCCGTCAAGGCGTTTAGCGCGTGTCATTTCTCGACCCACCAAACATCGGGAAGAAAACCAATACGATCGCCATAAAGGGGTAGGTGGTCGGGGTATTTCAAATTGGCTTTATGCGCAATGCGACTGACACCATCATGATAAATTGGAATGACATAGCGGCCGGCCATTAACACCCGATCCATTGCTCTGGTGATGGTTTGAACATCATCGTGCGATTTGGCATGCACCAATCCTTCAATAAGGCTGTCCAATGCTGCCGATTTCACCCCCATAAGATTTCGCGTTCCATCGACATCGGCCATCTCTGAACTCCAATATAGTTTTTGTTCATTGCCCGGGCTTAAAGACAGATCGCGCCGATAGGGCGTCATGTCAAAATCTAGAGCGCGGATACGTTCTGCATATTGCGCCCCATCAACAAGCGAAATCTCGACTTCAACCCCAAGCCGCTGCAAGGCTTGACTGTAAATATCAAGGATAGATTTATATTCCTGGGCGCCCTGACGCAGCAATATTTCAAACCTGACTGGGGCAGCTTGAGGGTTCATTAAAACCCCATCGCGCACTTTATAACCCGCTTGCGCCAGCAGCAATTGCGCTTTGCGCATATTCTTGCGGTTGCCCAAAGAGCCATCGCTTTTGGGAAGCACCATGCCTTCAAGTGTTCCTGGCAACAATTGTTTTGAATACGGGGCTAGTATGTGAGCCACCTCTTCGGGGGCCACCCCGGGTTGCAGTGCCAGTGATGAATTGGAAAAATACGAACTGATGCGCGCTTGCCGGTTCGCATTTTGTGCCTCGTTTATATATTCAAAATTGAACGCGTGGATAAACGCATCGCGCACCCGCCAATCAGCAAATAGAGCACGGCGGCTGTTCATCACCAAACCGCGCATGCCGCTTGGACGCGCATGCGGAATTTCCGATTTGACCACGCGTCCCGATGCAATGGCGGGAAACTCAAACTGCGTAGCCCATTTTTCTGCGTTACCTTCGCGAAAAATATCCACCTCGCCGGCCTTGAAGGCTTCAAAAAGCGCGGTTGCATCGCCAAAATAATCAATTCTAAGCCGTTCAAAGTTCTGCGTGCCTTTTCGAAACGGCAAGTGAGCGCCCCAATACTCAGGATTGCGCGTCAATTCTATGAATTTTCCAGCTTCAAGCGCGCTGATTTGATAAGGTGCGGTTGTGATTGGAATAATATCGAGGCCAGAAGCCGAAAAATCCAGATCCTGCCATTGGGCTTTTTTCAAAATAGGCCGCATGCCGGCCAACAGCGCCAGTTCGGGATTGGGGTCGGAAAACGTGAATGTAACCGAGCGCGGGCCCGTGGCGACAGCGCTGGATATTTTGGACCATAAACCTCGGTAGCGCCAATGCCCTTCAACGCCCAAAGTCTTATATGACCAGATCACATCTTCAACCGTGACCGGACTTCCATCGCTAAACCTTGCCTCTGGCCGTAAGGTAAATCTGACCCATTCGCGATTCGTACCAACCTCGATTGATTCGGCCAAAAGCCCGTATAAAGTGAAAGGTTCATCCCAGCTGCGGCCCATCAAGCTCTCATAATTCCAAAATCTTAATTGCCATGGGCTGCGGCCTTTTAGGATATGCGGGTTGACGGAATCAAACCCACCGACGGCTCCGATTTTCAACTCTCCACCCTGAGGAGCCTCTGGGTTGGCGTAGGGTAGGGACACAAAATCCGGTGGTAGAGCCGGTTGCCCATACATAGAGATAGCAGGTCTGGCCTCTGCCCAAAGGATTGGTGCAGGCATCAACAACATACAAACTAAAGGGCCGAGGAAGACGCGAAACAAGGACATAGCGATACTTTCTATTCAAGCGAGAGGCAGGTGGCCAGTCCAGCTTATGCTGCCTGAGAGTGGTTTTCAAATTTTTAGCTTGGAGCGGGTTCAACAACGCTTTATAAAGCAAGGACTGCTCGATAGGTTTCTTGCCTGTATGAAACCTGCCTCAATGACTTAGCGCCTGCTTTATGCAGGCGTTTTTTTTGGCGCTTTATAATTTTTCTGCGGTGCAGAAATACGCGTTGCGCATAATCTGACTGTGTGGCATTTTTTAACGACAGCAGAGGGTGAAAGAGCAGGGCATGAACCTATCGGGAAAAACCGCAGTAATCACCGGATCAACCTCGGGAATAGGGTTGGGAATTGCGCGTAAACTGGCAGAGGCCGGCGCAGATATCGTTCTGAACTCGTTTACGAGCAAGCCAGAAGATCATCAGCTGGCGAATGCTTTGGCCCGCGAGTTTTCAGTTAAGGCCCGGTATTGCTCAGCTGATATGCGCGATCCCAAAAGCTGCCGAGCGTTGATCGAAAACCTGCAATCTTGTGATATTTTGATCAATAATGCCGGTATCCAGCATGTCGCTCCGATCGACACATTTCCTGTTGAAAAATGGGATGAGATTATTGCAATCAATCTTAGTGCGGCATTCCACACATCGGCTGTTGCCCTTGGCGCGATGCGCAAGGCGGGTTGGGGAAGAATTATAAATATTTCATCGGCGCATGGGCTGACAGCCTCACCGTATAAATCAGCCTATATTGCGGCAAAACACGGGGTGATTGGGTTAACAAAAACAACAGCTTTGGAAACCGCCGAAGAAAATATTACCGCCAACGCGATTTGCCCCGGATATGTCCTTACGCCTTTGGTTGAGGCACAAATCCCTGACACAATGAGAAAATACGATATGAGCCGGGAAGAGGTGATTAAAAAAGTGATGTTGGAGCGCCAACCTTCACGGCAATTTGCAAGCGTTGAACAATTGGGCGGTACATGCGTATTTTTTTGTTCTGATGCTGCGGATCAAATCACCGGCACGACCTTAAGCGTTGATGGTGGCTGGACAGCGTTGTAACACTGTCCACCCCCTGCATCCCATCCAATGCTCAAATGGTGCGCCATGATCAGAGCACGACATTCAAGCGCGCTTAACGCGACGGGTCTCAGGAATGCGATATCCTTGCTGAATTTCCCTTAAGGCTTCGCATTTGGTTTTTCCTATATCTAAAAGCTGTTCATCGGAAAAGCCGTTCAAGGCGTTTCGTTCGCGCTTTACTCGCTGCATAAGCTTTATCAATTGCCAGTAATACGACAGATTTTGTAGTCTTAATATTTTAAAAAAAATCTTCACTTTGTGCTCTCCTCTGGTCTTAGAAGCGCACCACCGCAGGCGTTTTAAGTGAGACAGGTCTTAATTTACCCAAGGCCCCACCATTTTGCGGGGGCGCTTTGGATTTATTTCTTATAAATCAAAAATAAAACGCAAAGGTCCCCGCAAAGCGACCACGTTGTTTTCTATTATTTCGGGTATATAAAAACATACTTTTGGATATATCAGGGCTTTGGGCAGGTCAAGTCAGCCTAAATGCAATTATCTTCATAAAAAAAATGAATTTCAAACATCATAACAAAGCGCTCAACGCGCTGAATTCGCTTTAGGCTTTGATTTCTTTAACCGGCAGATCCTCAGGATAGACAAGCCCGGCTGAAATAACCAATTTGGCCGCGTCCTCAACGCTCATATCCAATTCGATCACATCCTCAGCGGGAAAGAATAACAAAAAGCCTGAAGTCGGGTTGGGCGTTGTTGGAACAAAAATCGATTGCATTTTCTGCCCAGATCCTGCGCGTTTTGAAACCTCACCTTTCGCTGCGGTGGAAATGAATCCAATGGCCCAAATTCCGCGCCGTGGATATTCGATCAAACATGCTTTTTCGAAAGATCTATCGGCTTGCGCAAACACGGTTTCCGCAATTTGTTTCACGCCCGAATACACCGAGCGGACAACCGGCATGCGGTTCACGAGGTTTTCTGCGGATCGAATGAAGGTACGGCCAAGAAGTCCTTTCGCAATCCAACCGATGAAAGTGGTGAAGACCAAAAAGAACACAACGCCAAGACCACGGATATTGACCCGCACATCTTCGCCCAAAATAGCCTTTAGAAGTTCTTCAGGTTGATATTGCGAGGGAACAAAAGGCAAAACGAAGCCATCCACCCAACCAATCACGGTCCAAACCAGCCACACGGTCAAGCCTACGGGCGCAATGACAACAACCCCCGTTAGAAAGCTATTTCTGAACCCTGAGATAAACCTTTTTAACAAGGTCGGTGGTTTTACAAGATCACTCACGACTACAACCCTTTATCTGAGCCAACACATATCACACTCAGACGTGCGTACAAGATTCATACCCATCAATCCCAAACAGTACCGGCTATGTCATAAATTTTGTGCAATCTGAGCCGCCAAGCGCGCATTGTTTAGCACCAGAGCAATATTAGCGGTCAAAGATCGGCCTTGCGTCATATCAAAAACGCGTGAAAGCAAAAATGGTGTCACTGCTTTTGCGGTGATTTTTTGTTGCGCCGCCTCTGTCAGCGCTTCTGCAATCACCGGATCAATTTCGCTTTGAGGAATTTGATCGCCCAATGGTATCGGATTGGCCACCAATTGCCCGCCAGACAGACCTAATTCTGCGCGCATTTTATGCGCCAAGGCTATTTGTTTCGCCTCATCCATGCGCAAAGGCGCAGGATAGGGCGACCCCGCAGACCAAAAAGCAGGGAATACATCGCTACGATAACAAATGACCGGAACGCCATAGGTTTCCAATACCTCCAACGTTTTGGGAATGTCCAATATTGCCTTTGCCCCCGCAGCGACAACCGTTACGGGCGTAAGCGCCAATTCCCGAAGATCAGCCGATATATCAAAACTATTTTCAGCGCCGCGATGAACGCCGCCAATTCCACCCGTTGCAAACACCGAAATGCCTGCAAAATTCGCGGCAATCATCGTGGCGGCAACAGTGGTTGCTCCAGTCTTTTTTTGCGCCATGCAAAGCGCTAAATCGGCCCGTGATAATTTGGCGGCATTCTTTGTTTGCGCCAATTGCGTTAGATCCGCTGCGCTTAACCCGATTTTCAAAACACCATCGATCACGGCAATTGTCGCGGGCGTGGCCCCAGCCTCGCGCACACATGATTCCACTGATTTTGCCATATCCAGATTTTGCGGCCAGGGCATCCCATGCGTGATGATTGTGCTTTCCAACGCAACGATGGGGGCCTTTTTTGCCAAGGCCTCGGCAACGATGGGTGCAATCTGACAATTCAGCATTTCATATTTTTCCTGCAACAAAATTCTGCGCTTCATTTGTGGCGCTCTGAAGGGCCGCCTCACGCGGCGCGCCGTCTAACTCAGCCAAAATATGCTGTGCCATGAACACATCGCCAGCACCGGTTATTTGTTTGATCGGCACCTTGGCAGGGCGCGCAACCAGCAAAGGCAGCCCATGCTGCACATCCGCAGCCGCCTTGGCGCCATCCGTTACAATGGCGCGCCAGGCGCCAGCCGCCGTCATCGCCTGTGCGGCATCTGCAGCGGTTGCAAATTCTGAAGCGCAGATAAATTCGGCCTCGTGCTTATTACAATAAATCGTAGCCCGCGCGCCCCCTAAAAAGCACCTTAATCGGGTGGCTTTGCCAGGGGAGGCCGAGCATATCCTAAGGTCACCTTGTTGGAGTAAAGGATCCTGCGCAATGCGCGCCAAAAGGGTTTCGGTTAGATTGCCATCAATGACCATTGTTCCCTTGAAAGGTGCGCTTGGGGAGCCCAAGCGCCCATCGCTTAAAGGGCGCAAAATTGCATCTCCAGCCGCCTCTAGAGAATTTGCATCTGCTAGCGCTGCAATTAATCCCGTGGCATCTTCAATTGCCATATATCGATCCGTGGGAAGATTTGCGCTGCGATAGGCAAATTGTCCCTCTATGCCCAGCCCCGCCATCACCTCCAATAACGAGCAACCGGCCGGATCCTGGCCGATATGCGACAGCATAACGGTGTCGCACCCCTTGCGGCTGAAAAGTTTGGCGATGTTAAATGCGACGCCCCCAGCTTGCTCTTTTATCAACCCGGCAACATCACCGCCCAATCCGGAATGCGTTTGCGTACGTCCGATCACATCCCAAAGGACACTGCCAATACAAATAATAGGCGTTTCCATCGAATTCTATCCTTCGGGTACAGCAAAGGTGACCGCTGCCCAGAGGCTTTCCCAATGGGCGAGGGACCCGTTGGCGGCATTGGGTTCTGGCACTCTTAGCAAGACAGCATCCAACAAATAAGTGTGCCCAGACTTAATATCTATAACCGCCACCCCCTCGGCATTGCTGCGCATCAAAGACACCTTGACAGCCCCGTCAGGGGCTTTTTCAAATATTTCGATTTGAGCATCCGCGCGTGGTGCATCGCGATACAGAATTTGAACAGCAAGCCCCTGCGCCGGATCATCCCGATAGGGATTGCCTAGCAGCACAAACTCAGTTTCCAGCCCAAAGCGTTGATCAGCGCCTTGCGCCGCGCCGATGCCAATCAAAGCCTTACTATAGCGATGATACGCTTCTTTCACGTTGGTTTTTAACAACCCGCGCGCTTCGTGCATTTCTTCGATGGGTCCAAGATCTTTATGCTGAATAAACGCATCAAATTTCGCCCAGTCACGATAGGTGAGGCTGCTGGGCGTGGATTCATACACAACCACCATCAGCCCATCTTCGGCAGGAGTTGCCGAAAAAGCTGGGATATCCCCCATACGCGCTTCAACCTGATAAGTTTTTTGATTCAAAGACCAATAAAACGATTTGACCCTGGCCTTAAAATAAGCCTGCGCAGACCCTTTAAAGTTCTGACCATTGCGCAAGTCTAAGCGAATGGTTTCGTCAGATTGACCTTGAAAGTTTTTACCATCAATCCATAATTCATGTGCCAAAGAAGGCTGAGCAGCAAAAAAAGCTAAAAACACAAGAAGAGGCACAATGACAAAGATACCCCTGCACCTATTCAAAACTCTTATCGCTGTATTATTGCTAAACCTTTTGGGCATATTCTCGGCCTCTGCACATGAAGTCTCTCCTTCGATAGCTGACATTACCGTTACGGACAACCAGATTGAGATCGAAATACGCCTTATGGCAGAAGCTGTTTTGGCTGAGATAGATCTTTCTGAAACAACAGACACCAATGAGTCAGCGCGGGTGGCGGAATATGACCGTTTTCGGGCATTGGAGGCGCAGGCCTTGGCGGAAGCTGTGCGCTTATTTTGGCCCTCTATTCAAACCCGCCTGCATCTTTGGGCCGCGCCCGCACGTCAGGATTTAGCGTTGAGGCTTGCCGAGGTGAGGGTGATTGGCGAAGAAAATCAGGAACTGCCGCGGTTCAGTGTTCTTCGTATAACCGGATCGCTGGCTTTGCCAAGCGCCGTCAGCTTTGCTTGGGATTCTGAGCTGGGTAATCTGGTTTTACGCCAGCAGGGCGTTGAAAATGGTCTTACAGAATACCTAAGCGATGGACAACGCAGCAGCGCGATGAACGGGCAGGGCGCATTGGAAAAGCGCTCTGTATGGGGCGAGATGGTCGCTTATGTGCCGGTCGGTTTCGATCATATTATACCCAAAGGGCTGGATCATATTCTTTTTGTCTTGGGTTTATTCTTTCTCACCCTGCGGATCTCAGCGCTCTTATGGCAGATTTCAGCCTTTACTTTGGCTCACACGGTTACGCTTGCCGCGGGTGCGATGGGCTTGGTCACCATTCCGGGTAGCATAGTTGAGCCTTTGATAGCCGCCTCAATCGTTTTTGTGGCGGTTGAGAATATTTTTTCTCAAAAGCTTAACCGTTGGCGGCCGGCTTTAATCTTTGGGTTTGGATTATTACACGGGCTCGGTTTTGCCAGCGTTTTGCAAGAATTTGGACTGCCAGATGGACAATTCATTGCGGCTTTGATCGGCTTTAACATTGGCGTTGAAATAGGGCAACTGACTGTAATAGCTTGTGCTTTTCTGTTGTTGGGGGTTTGGTTCGGTAAGAAATCTTGGTATCGAGCCTATATTTCAATCCCGTCCTCTTGCCTAATTGCTTTGATCGGGGCCTATTGGGTGATTGAACGTACCATCTTAGCATAAGATAACGCCTTGTATTTTAGGCTTGCGCCCAGAGATAAGCTGTTTTAAACGCGCCTTTATCGAAATCCGCAGACGGAGTTCGGGCATTTAAGGGATACATCCTTAAAGTCCACCGGTTGGAGCATCCGCTCTTACAGCTCTGTCAAGGCGAAAACCGGAAAGGAAAGAACATGGCTCTTCCAGAGTTTAATTTGCGTCAATTGCTTGAAGCTGGCGTACATTTTGGCCACCAAACACAACGTTGGAACCCACGTATGGGTGAGTTCATTTATGGCGCCCGCAATGGCATCCATATTATGGATTTGACGCAAACCGTGCCGATGCTGGACGCAGCATTAAATGCAATTCGCGAAACCGTCGCGCGCGGCGGGCGTATCTTGTTTGTGGGCACAAAGCGCCAGGCAGCAGCACCGATATCCGAAGCGGCTGAGAAATGTGCACAATATTACATGAACCACCGTTGGTTGGGCGGCACGCTGACAAATTGGCAAACGGTTTCACAATCGATCAAGCGGCTTGCCAATATTGACGAGCAGCTCACCGCGGGTATGGACGGTCTTACCAAGAAAGAGCGTCTGGGACTTGAGCGCGAGCAAAACAAATTGCAAGCGTCACTGGGCGGCATTCGCGAAATGGGCGGTGTGCCCGATTTATTGTTCGTGATCGACGTAAAAAAAGAAGCTTTAGCGATTGCTGAAGCTAATAAGCTGGGGATCCCGGTGGTTGGCATTGTCGACACTAATTGTTCTCCCGATGGCGTTGATTACATCATTCCAGGCAATGATGATGCATCGCGCGCAATTGCTCTGTATTGCGATTTAGCGTCTCGGGCCGCGCTTGATGGAATGTCTGCCCAATTGGGTGCCGCCGGGGTTGATCTTGGTGAAATGGAAGAGGCGTTGCAGGAAGAGGTTGTGGTTGAAGCCGAGCCTGCTGCTGAAGCGCCCGCTGCAGAGACGGCTACAGAAGCAGCTACGCCGGACGCGTAAGCGCTGATCTAAAAGCCAAGGGCAGGGGGGTGACATCCTGCCTTTTTTCTTATGACGCTAAATGAGGAGAGCCAAATGGCCATCACAGCATCAATGGTAAAAGAGCTGCGCGACGCAACAGGCGCAGGTATGATGGACGCAAAGAAAGCCCTGACAGAAACTGATGGCGATTTTGAAGCAGCGGTCGATTGGCTGCGCACCAAAGGTCTTGCCAAAGCCGCAAAAAAATCGGGCCGCGTGGCCGCAGAGGGCTTGGTAGCAGTTTCTGTTCAGAGCGGTACGGGCGTTGCTGTTGAAGTGAACTCTGAAACCGACTTTGTTGGTAAAAACGCTGAATTCCAAACAATGGTTGGCTCGTTCGCCCAAAAAGCGCTGGATGTGGCAGATGTTGATGCGTTGGCGCAAGCCGATATTGGCGGAAAAACCGTAACTGAGGTTTTGACAGATAAGATTGCGACGATTGGCGAAAATATGTCATTGCGCCGGATGTCTAAAATCTCTGGCGACAGCGTGCAATCTTATGTCCATAGCAGCGCCGCCGAAGGTATGGGGCGTATTGGCGTTCTTGTTGCTACGAAAGGTGTAAACGAATCCTTTGCCAAGCAGGTTGCCATGCATGTTGCGGCCGCAAACCCGCAATCGCTTGGAGCTGAAGATCTAGATCCGGTTTTGCTAGAACGTGAGAAAAACGTTTTAACCGAACAGGCGCGCGAATCTGGAAAGCCCGAAGCAGTGATTGAAAAAATGATCGCGGGTCGCATCAAAAAATTCCTCTCCGAGGTGACGCTTTTGGGTCAAGCTTTTGTGATCAACCCTGATTTGACCGTTGAGCAAGCTGCTAAAGAAGCGGGCGTTGAAATCACGGGCTATGTGCGGATGGAAGTTGGCGAAGGTATCGAGAAAAAAGAAGAGGATTTCGCCGCCGAAGTTGCCAAGGTTGTGCAAGGTTAAATTGTGACATTCACGGTTTCGGGCGCGTGATCGCGCCCGGAGCCTTCAAGTAACCTCCAAGGCCGCTGCACGCGGCCTTTTTTATTGCTACGATCTTTTGGTAATATGGATTTGATTTTGCCGCACAGTCTTCATTATGGCCTGTGCGGTGGTTTCAACGCCCAAACCTTGGCGGGCAAGCCGCAAATGTTTTTCGACTGTGGCCGGTGATATATTCAACAAAATGCTAACATCCTGTAACGTTTTCCCATCACTGACCCATTGAAGAACCTGTATTTGGCGCTTTGTAAGGTTTAAAGCGGCGGGCGTTTCCAAAGGCAGCGCAATAATTTTCAAGTGAACAACGTTATTGATCAGCAAAATCTCATCACCAAATTCTTTCCAGTTCTCATCGACTTCCTTTTGCGACATATCTTTTGGTGCCGTCAGTCCGATCGCGCCTTTGGAACGCAAGGAAGGCGCTTTAAAGCTGATCGTATAGCCGGCTTTGACATCGTGCTTTTGGTTAAAGGCGATGGTGGCTAATTCACCCGGACTTAATGTGGCACTTTGCATCCGTTTTGCAATATGCGTCCAACTACAGGCGCCGTTATTGGCCTGTGCCCAATTGGTCATCGGCGCATCTTTGAAAAGCCCATCATTAATGAACCCGTTTATGTAATCTGTGCTGTGGTTGGTAAGAAACGTAAAATCGTTGGGATCGCCCAATCCGTCATCCGTGGAAAAATGCGTGAAGCCGTAGACCAAGCGATCAAAGTTATACTCGCGCATTTTCGAGACGTGAAGTTCCCAAACATCGCGTATCAAATCTGCTTGTATAATCTCGCTCAGAAATCTTTCTGTTTTCACGTCCTTTAAGTCCTTTCGTTTGTCAGCTTGGTTCAGGCGGATATAGGAGGCCTTATTATTCGACGTTTTTAACGACAGCGCAGCGCTCATAACACCATCCTAAATTTAACATAATATATATTATACGACTTTTCGAGGGCCTGTGGTATTAAAACCCTATTGAATTAGCTTTTGCTCCTTGTCTCTTTATACCCCTCTTTCGCCCCCATCTTACGCTTCAAACGCCCTTTTTGAACCATATATTCCGTTCATTACGCAGTAAAACAAAACAAATACATTCAATTGATCTATTGCCTCTAAACTCAGGTTACTCCCAACGCTATCTTTCCAAAGTCGCCCAATCCCATTGGCCAAGAATTCTACGGTCTTACACATTCTTATCGATGGTTTCCCAAAATCGCTTTATCAAATAGCATCAGACCCTGCAGAAACTGACATTTGTCTATAAATACGTTATTTTTCATAGTTCGTTATAGGTAAAGCAGCCTTACGTCTTTTAAGAAGACCCAAAAGCACTTCTGCCTCATGTACCATGGTCTTTTGGAACATATCCGAACTATAATCTGCATAGTTCACTATTGAAGCGCATAATTCATCAGACGCATGATAATATTGTCTTTTGTTCTCTTTTTTGCACAACACCCAACCTGCAGAAACTGTTTCTTTGCATAGATTACTGATCGTCTGCCGGCTTATTGAAAGCTCCTTTGCCATCTCACCTACGGTGTAACCCTGCTTTACCACAGCAGCAATATACATCACACGACTAAAGACAGCCTTTTCTGGTGTGCTTTGAAAATAATTCGTTAAAGCACATTCAGAGCGCCATCGCTTTCGTTCCTTAAAAATTTCTATTTCCGTTTTCGCAAGGTGGAATGAAAACTCGTGTAAAGCCTGATTTATTATATTATCCATCGACTTTCTCCACCTCATTTCTGCTATTTAGTTGATTGCAAGAAGCGTTTTTTGTGCATTTTACTATGATTAAGTTTTTATACCCTCTCAAGGTTTTTGAAAGAAATGGAAGAAATTATTTACAGCAGACACTCAACATCGTTTACCCCATAAACTTCAACTTAATATACGCCGCGCAACGTTAACAGAGCGCTTGTTTTATCAAGTGAATGTGAGCGCTGATATAAATTCTTAGTCTCCCTAAGTTTTACGAAATGTTCGATACTGAATTTGCAAATACCAATACGATACCCAATTAACCCATACAAACAACAACCTGAAACGCTACAGATATGCACAAACCACATAACCGTAACCTCAACACATACAGATTCTTCTAAAATTCTGCTACGCACAAAAAAAGGGCTGCGAAATACGCAACCCTTTGTTTTGTATGGTAAATTCGAAGGTTCGAACTTAGCGTTTCGAAAACTGGAAGCTCCGACGGGCTTTGCGCTTACCGAATTTCTTACGTTCCACAACCCGGCTGTCGCGCGTCAGGAAGCCGGCGGCTTTCAGGGCGCCGCGCAGGCTGGGTTCATAGAGCTGCAAGGCTTTGGAGATGCCGTGCTTTACGGCGCCCGCTTGGCCTGTCAAACCGCCGCCTTTGACTGTGGCAACCACGTCAAATTCGCCTTCAACACCGGCCACCTGCATCGGTTGACGCAGGATCAGCTGCAACACAGGGCGCGCGAAATAGGCGTCTTGGTCTTTGCCGTTCACTGTCACCTTGCCGGATCCTGGTTTGATCCAAACACGGGCAACGGCATCTTTACGTTTACCTGTAGCGTAGCTCCGGCCCAATTCGTCGCGAACAGGTTCCCGAGGCGCTGCGATTTCAACCACTGCAGAGGTGCCTTCGGCGACCGCTGCGAGGTCTTCGAGAGATGTAATTTGATCTGACATCGCTTATACCCGTGTGTTTTTCTTGTTCATGACTTTTACATCCAATACATCAGGCGACTGCGCCTCATGTGGATGCTCGGCGCCAGCATAGACACGCAGATTGGTCATAATCTGACGCGACAGGCGGTTACCTGGCAACATGCGTTTGACAGCTTGTGTCAAAACGCGCTCAGGATACTTGCCCTCCAGAATGGTGCCCGTGGTACGAGATTTGATCCCACCTGGGTATCCGGTGTGCCAGTAGTTTTCTTTGTTGCGCTTGTTGCCTGTCAGCTGAACTTTTTCAGCATTGATAACGATCACATTGTCGCCCATATCCATGTGCGGTGTGAAACTGGCTTTGTGTTTGCCACGCAGGCGCATTGCGATAATCGAAGCCAAACGACCCAGAACCACGCCCTCAGCGTCGATCAGGATCCATTTTTTGTCGATATCTGCAGGTGTTGCAGAGAAGGTTTTCATTTTTTTTACTCATAAAGGTTGGTGATGAGTGGGTTATAGAGGTTGCCGAGGTGTAGTCAATATTGAATTGGCCAATAAAATTACTTAAAATCAAGTTCTTAAAAATAAGGTATTATTTTACCCCAAGCTATCACCTCTCCGCTGCACCTCACCCATCCTGCGGAATAGCATAGGTTAGATTGGCGCGGGCGACCGGTTGTGCTTGATCCTCCGAATAGATCAAACTTTGACACACAGCTAAGGATCGGCCGAGTTTGACCACCTCATTCTTGCACAGTAAATCAGCCTGGGCGCTGGGTTTGCGCATGAAATCAATGCCGCAATTCGTTGTGACAGCGAGCGCTTTCGGGCCGATGAGCGCCAGAATATGCAGATAAGCGGCCACATCAGCCAGAGCGAACATTGACGGCCCCGAGACCGTGCCACCGGGGCGCAGATGCTTATCCTGCACCCGCAGCGCCACCTCAAGCCGCGTGGCGCTGAGCTCAACCATCTCGAATTCATCTGCCACCTGCGGAAATTCGAGCCGCAAAAAAGCCGACAGTTCCGCAGCGTTCATTTTAAGTGCCATTGTCGCGCTCCCTAGCTTTTGGCTATGGTGACGACGAATTTAAGGGAGAGCAAGATGGCAATTTTGACACGTCGCGACGAAAACGCAGTCGCCTACCTCACTATGAATGCGCCGGAACGGCTCAATGCGCTTTCAGATGAAATGCTGGCTGCACTTCAAGACAGTTTGAACGCACTGAAGTCAGATACAATGATCCGTGCCGTTGTGCTGGCCGGAACAGGTAAAGCCTTCTGCGCTGGCCATGATCTCAAGCAAATGACCGCAGCGCGGCAAAATGCTGATGGCGGCGCGGCGGCCTTTAAAGATCTCTTTGATCGCTGTGCAACCTTCATGCAAACTGTGCAGGATATCCCCCAGCCTGTGATCGCCCAGGTACATGGGATCGCCACCGCCGCCGGCTGTCAGTTGGTGGCAAGTTGTGATCTGGCTGTGGCGGCGGAGGGAACCAGATTTGGCGTCAATGGAGTCAACATCGGCCTCTTTTGCTCGACGCCCATGGTGGCCCTTTCGCGCAATATCGCCCGCAAGCGCGCATTTGAAATGTTGGTCACTGGCGAGTTTATGACAGCCGATGAGGCCAAACAGGCCGGTCTCATCAACCGTGTGGTGCCAGAAACAGAACTTGCCTCAAGCGCCCGCGCACTGGCAGAGCTCATCGCCTCCAAACTGGGCTCTGCGGTCAAAACCGGCAAGACGGCCTTTTATCAGCAAATCCAAATGCCATTGGATCAAGCCTATGCATACACGGGCAAAGTCATGGTGGATAATATGCTGAACCGGGATACGGAAGAAGGGATTGCCGCCTTTATTGAAAAGCGCGATCCCAATTGGTCGCAAGACTGAGCCCTTCCCTTCTGCCGCGCATGCCATTACATCGCCTGCCATGACACAAAGATTGAATATCATTGGCGGCGGCATGGCCGGTTGCGAAGCGGCATGGCAAGCCGCGCAGCTTGGCGTGCCGGTGACTATTTATGAAATGCGCCCAAAGGTAGAGACCTTTGCCCATCAAACCGGTGATTTGGGTGAGATGGTGTGCTCCAACTCCTTCCGTTCGGATGATGACGAGCAAAACGCCGTGGGCCTACTGCATTGGGAAATGCGCGCAGCCGATGGCCTCATCATGGCCTGCGCCGACAAAAACCGCCTCCCCGCTGGCGGCGCGCTGGCGGTAGACCGCGACCCCTTCGCGCAGACCGTCACCGACACGCTGCTCGCACACCCCAATATCACCGTCGAATACGGCGAGATTTCTGAGCTGCCAAAAGACGGCAAATGGATCATCGCCACTGGCCCGCTGACCTCGGGCGCATTGGCCGAAGCCATCGCCGCCGAAACCGGGGCCGAGGCGCTCGCCTTTTTCGACGCCATCGCGCCCATCGTCTATTTCGACAGTATCGACATGTCGAAAGCCTGGATGCAGTCGCGCTATGACAAGGGCGAAACCGAGGAAGAGCGCACCGCTTACCTCAACTGTCCGATGGACAAAGAACAGTACGAGGGCTTCATCGATGCGTTGATGGAAGCCGACAAGGCAGAGTTCCATGAGGGCGAAACAGCCGGTTATTTCGACGGCTGTCTACCAATCGAAGTGATCGCAGAACGCGGCCGTGAATCCTTGCGTTGGGGGCCGATGAAACCCGTTGGTCTGACCAACCCACATCAGCCAGACGTAAAGGCACACGCGATTGTTCAATTGCGCCGCGACAATAAACTGGGGACACTTTACAATATAGTTGGCTTCCAAACTAAGATGAAGTACGGCGCACAAACTGCTGTTTTCAAATCTATTCCTGGACTTGAAAATGCAAACTTTGCACGTTTGGGTGGCATCCACCGCAATACGTTCCTAAACTCACCGACGATGCTAGACGATCAAATGCGCCTGCGCTCGCAGCCAAACCTGCGCTTTGCCGGACAGATCACAGGCGTTGAAGTAAAAACTAAAGCACCAGTAAATGAATTTACAGACAGCCTGCGTATCGCGGCTGGACTTAAATAGGAGAAATATTATGACAGATTGGATTAAGAAACGTTGGG
>ENA-ORDA01000019-ORDA01000019.1-marine-metagenome-genome-assembly--contig:-NODE-19-length-147389-cov-6.049901_pt1 | contig 147389 bp, 131 predicted proteins | sample MGYA00237778_ERZ508506 | MGnify/ENA primary metagenome ERZ508506 (study PRJEB26177, sample SAMN06267891) | marine metagenome | isolation source: Monterey Bay, California, USA | place: Pacific...
ACCTGCTTGGGACAGTGCACACTACAAAATGTTAATGAGTCAAAGTTTTAGATATAGAAAATTTCTAGAATCCAAATGGTTTTTAATGGTTGCAATGACCACACTTTTATACATTTTAAGTTTCCCATATTTATATTTTGGGACAGATATCTTTTTAATGATCACCGCCGGAGCAATTTTTAATATTGGTTTTAATTCCCTGTTTTTATTATACGCAGGCTCCTTTAACAGAAAAAGAATAGATTTAACAAAAGGAGGTCTTGGAAATACACAAGGAACAGGTGCAACACAGTTTCTCATCATTATTCCATTGATGTTATTTCCAATGTTGTTATTTTGGGTTTTTGACAAGTTTGTTGGCTATAATTCTGGCTTTGTAGTTGTTGCTGCTGTAGGAATTACGAGTCTTCTGTTAAAAAATTATGCGATGAATTTCATTGAAAAAAAATACATAAAAGACAAATATGCGATGATTAACGCCTTTGGGAAAGAATCATAAAACCACACAAAATTTAAAGAAAAAACAATGATTACAATAGACAATATTTCAAAAAAATACGGAAAAGCAGTTGTTTTAAATGTTGAAACAATTACGATTCCAAAAGGACAAAGCTTTGGGTTGGTTGGTAATAACGGAGCAGGAAAAACAACGTTGTTTAATATTTTACTAGATTTAATTAGACCCACTACAGGTAAAATTACTAATAATAATGTTGAAGTAAATACAAGTGAAGACTGGAAAAACTTTACAGGTTCTTTTATTGATGAATCCTTTCTGATTGGCTATTTAACGCCCGAAGAATATTTTGAATTTGTTGGCGATTTACGTGGTATGAACAAAGCAGATGTTACTGCATTTATTGCAAAGTTTGATGTTTTTTTTAATGATGAGATCATTGGGAAGAAAAAGTATTTAAGAGATTTAAGTAAAGGAAACCAGAAAAAAGCAGGAATTGTTGCTGCTTTAATGGGGGCTCCGCAAGTAGTTGTTCTAGATGAGCCGTTTGCAAACTTAGATCCAACCACACAAATCCGATTAAAAAAAATCTTAAAAGAATTGACAGACAATAAAGAAATTACGCTGTTAGTTTCTAGCCACGACCTTAGTCATGTAACAGAAGTTTGTGACAGAATTGTAGTTTTAGACAAGGGAATTGTAGTGAAAGATATTGAAACCTCTACAGCAACTTTACAAGAATTAGAAAGCTATTTTTCTGTATAAGTCTTCGATTCTTAATTTATTCCTATTTTTACACTCCTAACTGCAATAATTTTAAAAACAATCTGTTGTAAATAGGAGTTTTTAGTCTTATGAAACACATTCAAAAAATAATCTGTATTGCGGTATTTTTTACAATGGTCTTTGCTTGTAGCACAAAGAAAGACACTGTAATCAATAGAAACTACCATGCACTCACTACAAAATTTAATGTTTTGTTTAACGGGAACGAAGCATTTAAAATAGGATTGAAAGCTATCAACGAAACTTATGAAGATAATTTCTGGAAACAATTGCCAATAGAACCTTTAGCATTTAAAGAAGAAGTTCTCCTTACAACAAAAGCACTCTCGCCATTTGATCGTGCAGAAGAAAAAGCTATAAAAGCGATCCAGAAGCATTCCATGAATATTTTTGAAAAAGAGCAAAATCGTCAAATTGATGATGCTTATTTGTTATTGGGAAAGGCGCGCTACTATTCCCAGCGATTTATTCCAGCAATTGAAGCGTTTAATTATGTGATTGAAAATTATCCAGATGCCAGTTTAATCAACGAAACAAAGATTTGGCGTTCCAAAGCAAATATAAGGCTTGATAATGAGCGTTTTGCTATTGAATCTTTAAGATACTTGTTAGTAATTAAAGATACGCTAGAGGCAGATTTACCTGACGAAATTAAAGAAAGAGGATATACAGCTTTGGCAATGGCATATGTGCAAACAGATAGTTTGCAGAGAGCAAAAGAGAGTTTAATCAAAGCAACAAAAACCAATAAAAATTCTGTGCAAGCAGCAAGAAACCTATTTATTTTAGGTCAAATGTATGCCTCAGAAAACAAATCAGATTCTGCAACAACAGTTTTTAAAAGGATTGTAAACTTTAGGAAAGCTCCCGATAAATTTAAAATTCATGCACAGATAGCGATTGCAAAAAACTTTTCAAAAGATTCCTCTTCAGTGGCTTTGCATAAAACGCTATTGAAACTCATAAAAAATAGAGACAACAGACCGTATTTAGATGCTTTGTATTATCAAGTAGGGGTTTTAGAAGAATACAAAGACAGCATTTCCTTGGCGATCGAAAATTACAATAAGTCATTGCGTGTTAAAAATGCAAAACCAACACAAAAAACCTACACATATGAGCGTTTGGGAAATTTATATTTTAAAAACAACGAGTTTCAGTTAGCAAGTTCTTATTATGATAGTGTTTTACAAGTTGCAAAAAACAAGACAGATTTAAGAATTAGACGCGTAAACAGAAAGTTTAAAAACTTAGCTTCATTGATTGCATTTGAAAATACAGTAAAAACCAATGACAGTATTTTAAATTTGGCAGCAATGCCTTTAGAGCGTCAAGAAGCGTATTTTCAAGAATATGTGGAAGCATTGAAAAAGAAGGACGAAGCGGCTGCACAACAAAAATTAAATCAATTGGCATTTGGAAGTTCTTTCGGGAATTCTTTACAATCTACAAGCAGCGGAGGATGGTATTTTTACAACGGACAATCGTTGTCTTTTGGAAAAACAACCTTTCAAAAAACATGGAATAACAGAGCACTGGAAGACAATTGGCGCTGGGCATCTAAAAGGGCAATTAGTACTTCACCAACAACTGTTTTAAAGGAAGCTACTGTATCAAAGAGATATGATGTACCGAGCTATATTGCTAGGATTCCAACAGATAAAATAATTATTGATAGTTTAAAAATAGGTAGGAACCAAGGCCTGTATGAGCTAGGGTTGATTTACAAACAACAGTTTGTGGATTTACCTTTATCCGTTGAAAAATTAGAACGGTTGCTAACTTTAAATCCAGCAGAAAATCAGTTGTTATCCATTTATTACAATTTATATCAAATTTATTCAACAGTAAAAAATAAACCCAAAGAAATCTTTTATAAAAATAAAATTTTAACGGGCTATGCTGACACCAAGTTTGCCCAAATGATTCAATTTCCAGATCAGAAGTTAACTTCTGAGAAATCTTTGAGTGAAACAGAAAAAACCTACAAAGAAATGTATTATTTATATAAAGAGGGAGTGTTCGAAGAAGTGGTGCAAAAAATTGATGAAATGTTACCCAAAATTCAGAATTCGATTTTAATTCCTAAATTTGAACTTTTAAAGGCTTATTCTCTAGGGAAATACATGGACAAGGAGACATACGGGAAAGCAATGGAGTTTGTTGCGCTTCGCTATGGGAATTCAAAAGAAGGAGAAAAAGCAAAAAAAATTGTAGCACAATTAAGAAAATAATACATGTTTAGTAACAAACAACAACAAACACAAAAGACAAAAATTATGGATCGAAATGTGATCGCAAAAAATACCGTTATTACTGGTGATATTAAATCGGACGGAGATTTTAGAATTGACGGAACTTTAGAAGGAACTTTAACAACAAAAGGGCGGGTTATTATAGGTGTTGATGGTTTTATAAAAGGAAATGTAGAAACTGCAAATGCAGACGTTGAAGGTAAAATTTCTGGTCAGTTGTTGGTTTCTGAAACACTCACGATAAAAAGTACCGCAATAATTTCAGGAGATGTTGTTATTAGGAAGTTATCTGTAGAGCCAGGAGCAACTTTTAATGCAACATGTGCTATGAAAGGAGCTGTAAAAGAATTGAATCAACCCAATGAACAAAAAAACCGCGCCGAAAAAACCGCTTAACAAGGCCTTACAGCTTTCAGGAGCAGGCTTGCAAATGGGAATCATTATTTATGGAGGGTTTTTACTCGGTACATGGTTGGATGCCCAATTTGCAGTAGCTTTTCTAACAGAAACAATTACACTCATTGCTATTTTTTTAGCCATGTACTCACTTATTAAACAAGCCAACAACATTAATGAATCGTAAAATTGTTACGTTACTGCTTACCTTTTTAATTTTGTTTTTTGTGAGCTTTTATACCCATACATTTCTTCTTGAAAAAACAGGAATCAAATTGCCTTTTAATTTGGAGAAAATTTATCTTTTTCACGCGGTTTTCTCATCGGTATTGTGCCTTAATTTTGTCATCTTTTCTACTGTTGATAAAGTATTTCAACAAATCTCTTTTATCTACCTGGCGACCATCGTTTTAAAAATTCTTCTTTTTTGTACAATCTTTTATAAGCCTATCTTTGCGGAAGAAAGTCTTACAAATCCACAAGCAATTTCTTTGCTGATTCCATTGTTCCTTTTTTTATCAACAGAAGCATTTTTTGTGATAAAAATTTTGAATACAAACGGCGCTAAAACAATTAAACAAAAAAATGGTTTATAATATTAATTTATTACTTACTTTTGCACCGAATTTAGAAAGCGTATTTTTACAATGAGGATTGCACAAAAATCAATCAAGTTTCTTACAATAGTAGCCATAGCCCTTTTTTCTATCAGCGGTTATGCAGTAGATTCTGATAAAAATCAAGACCCCCAAAAAGATGGAGGGCAAGTAAATACGAAAACTGAAGTTGAAGAATACATTCTTCATCACATCAAGGATTCGCATGATTTTTCATTATTTTCTTATACCAGTGATTCCGGAGAAAGAAAGCACCTTGGTTTCCCTTTGCCTGTAATTTTGTGGTCAAGTGAAGGTTTGGTTACTTTTATGTCTTCAGAATTTCATCACAATGATGATGGACATGTAATCGTAGAAAAAGACGGACTGAAATTTGCAAAGATTCACTCTAAAATTTATGAGCTTGACAGCGATGCAGCAAGCGTGGCTTTTGATGACACACATCATGCAACAAATGCACACAAAGTATTGGATTTTTCAATTACAAAAAGTGCTTTTGGATTGATATTAATTGGAGCGCTCATGTTGTTGTGGTTTTCTAAATTGGCAAGACAATACAAAACAAAGAAAGTTCCTACAGGTTTTGGTCGAATCTTAGAACCATTGGTTTTATATGTTCGTGATGAAATTGCAAGACCAAATATTGGAGAGAAACACTACAGAAGATTTACAGGATATTTATTAACAGTATTTTTCTTTATTTGGATTTTAAACTTAGCAGGATTAACACCGTTAGGATTTAACGTTACCGGTCAGTTAGCAGTAACTGCTTGTTTGGCAATATTTACATTGGTTATTTATACTGTAAGTGGAACAAAAGGATATTGGATGCATATGATATGGATGCCAGGAGTTCCTGTTTTAATTCGCCCTGTTTTAGCAATTATAGAATTAGCTGGAGCATTGGTTATTAAGCCGTTTTCATTATTAGTACGTTTGTTCGCAAACATTTCAGCAGGTCACATTGTGGTAATGAGTTTAATTGCAATTATGTTTACACTTCAAGAATCTTTAGGGGTTGTTGGTGCAACAGGATTGTCATTATTATTATCATTTTTTATAACATTAATTGAAGTTTTGGTCGCTTTTTTACAGGCTTACATTTTTACAATGCTTTCCGCATTGTTCATTGGTATGGCGGTAGATGATCACAAACATCATTAATACAAATTTGTTTAATTTAATATAAATACAATTATTATGTACAACTTAATTGGAGCAGGATTAATCGTAATCGGAGCAGGAATTGGTCTAGGTCAAATTGGTGGAAAAGCAATGGAAGGTATTGCGCGTCAGCCAGAAGCGACAGGAAAAATTCAAACAGCAATGATTATTATCGCTGCATTATTAGAAGGTTTAGCATTTGGAGCATTATTCTTAGGAAAATAATCCAAACAAAAACAAAAAACAGTGTTCTGTAACGGTTGGTTACAGAACCTGTTTTTATTAAACAAAAAGTATCAAAACAATAACTAGTTTATAGAATGGAAACTTTATTAAACGATTTTTCACCAGGATTATTTGCAGTATCTACAATTTTATTATTAGCCTTAATTGCTTTAATGATAAAGTTTGCGTGGAAACCAATTTTAAACTCTTTAGAAGAAAGAGAATCTGGAATCAACAATGCATTAGAAGCGGCAGACAATGCACGTAAAGAAATGCAAAACTTGCAATCAGATAACGAGCAATTGGTCAAAGAAGCAAGAGAAGAAAGAGATGCTATGCTGAAAGACGCTAGAGAAATCAAAGAAAAAATGATTTCTGAAGCAAAAGAAGAAGCAAAAGGAGTTGCAACCACTTTAATCGAAAATGCGCAAGCCTCTATCGAACAAGAAAAGCAAGCAGCTTTAGCAGAAATTAAAAAGAGCGTTGCAGAGTTATCTATTGGTATTGCAGAATCTGTCATCAAAAGAGAATTAGCATCAAAAGAAGACCAACTACAATTGGTAGAAGGAATCTTAAAAGACGTTACTTTAAATTAAGATATTTATGAAAGACGCAAGAGCAGCATTACGGTATGCAAAAGCGGTTTTAAACCTTGCCAAAGATTCTAAGATAGAAGATGCGGTACATGAAGATATGCTATTAATTGCAACCACTATTAAAGAGAGTAGTGAATTAAAAGTATTATTAAAAAGCCCTGTAATTAAATCATCAGAGAAAATTAAAGTGTTAAAAGCATTATTTTCTGATAAGGTAAACGCTGTAGCTATTGGTCTTTTTAACACGTTGCAAGAAAACAAACGTCTTGGAATGTTAGAATCGATTGCAAAACAATATGCAATTATCTATAATTTTTTAAAGCATATGCAGGTAGCTAAGGTTACTACAGCAGTGCCTTTAACAAAAGAATTAGAAGCACAAGTATTGGCGAAAATTGTCGCATTAACTGGCAATAATGCAAACTTAGAAAATGTAATAAATCCATCTATTTTAGGAGGATTTGTTTTACGAGTTGGAGACATGCAGTATGACGCAAGTATCTCCAATCATTTATCAGAATTGAGAAAGGAATTTGACAACAGTCATTTTATTCCAAAAATTTAATAATACATCAAATAATAACAGATGGCATCAATTAAACCCGCTGAAGTATCAGCAATTTTAAAGCAACAATTAACAAATTTCGACGCAAACGCAACCTTAAGCGAAGTTGGAACAGTATTACAAGTAGGAGATGGTATTGCACGTGTATACGGATTATCGAACGTACAATATGGAGAACTTGTAGAATTTGAAGACGGATTAGAAGGAATTGTATTGAACTTGGAAGAAGACAATGCAGGAGTTGTATTATTAGGAGCTTCAACAGCAATTAAAGAAGGTTCTACAGTAAAACGTACCGAAAGAATTGCTTCTTTAAAAGCAGGAGAAGGTGTCGTTGGAAGAGTTGTAGATACTTTAGGAAACCCAATTGATGGTAAAGGACCAATTACAGGTAAAACTTATGAAATGCCTTTAGAGCGAAGAGCTCCTGGAGTTATTTATAGAGAGCCCGTAACAGAGCCATTACAAACAGGTATCAAATCTATTGACGCAATGATTCCAGTTGGAAGAGGACAGCGTGAGTTGATTATTGGAGACCGTCAGACTGGAAAGTCTACAGTAGCCTTAGATACTATTTTAAATCAAAAAGAATTTTACGATGCTGGTGAGCCAGTATTCTGTATATATGTAGCGATCGGTCAGAAAGCTTCTACAGTTGCAGCAATTGCAAACATGTTAGAAGAAAAAGGCGCAATGGCTTACACCACAATCGTAGCAGCAAACGCATCAGATCCTGCAGCAATGCAAGTATATGCACCGTTTGCTGGAGCAGCTATTGGAGAGTTTTTTAGAGATTCTGGAAGACCTGCATTAATCATCTTTGATGATTTATCAAAACAAGCCGTTGCTTACCGTGAAATTTCTTTATTATTAAGAAGACCACCGGGACGTGAGGCGTATCCTGGAGATGTATTTTACCTTCATTCAAGATTATTAGAGCGTTCCGCTAAAGTAATTAATGATGATGCAATTGCTAGACAAATGAACGATTTACCTGAGTCTTTAAAAGATGTTGTAAAAGGTGGTGGTTCATTAACAGCTTTACCTATTATCGAAACACAAGCAGGGGATGTATCTGCATATATTCCAACCAACGTAATATCAATTACAGATGGTCAAATATTCTTAGATGGGGATTTATTTAATTCAGGTGTTCGTCCAGCTATTAATGTAGGTATTTCGGTATCACGTGTGGGTGGTAATGCTCAGGTCAAATCAATGAAAAAAGTATCTGGGACTCTTAAGTTAGATCAAGCACAATTTCGTGAATTAGAAGCTTTTGCTAAGTTTGGTTCTGATCTTGATGCAGCTACTTTAAGTGTTATAGAAAAGGGTAAGCGTAACGTTGAAATTTTAAAACAAGCTCAAAACGACCCATTTACAGTTGAAGATCAAATTGCAATTATTTATGCAGGATCTAAAAACTTATTGCGTAACGTTCCAGTTAATAAGGTGAAAGAATTTGAAAGAGATTTTATTGAATATTTAAATGCAAAACATAGAGATACTTTAAACACGTTAAAAGTTGGTAAGCTAACAGATGAAGCAGTTGAAGTATTGTCAAAAGTTGCTAAAGATATTGCAGCTAATTATAATTAGCATTCAGTAGGTTAAAAATACGATGTACTAAATACCGAATACTTAATAGAATGGCAAATTTAAAAGAAATACGTAACAGAATATCTTCGGTATCTTCAACGATGCAGATTACTAGTGCTATGAAAATGGTATCTGCTGCCAAATTGAAAAAAGCTCAAGATGCAATTACAACAATGCGCCCTTATGCTGATAAACAAACCGAATTATTACAAAGTTTAAGCGCAAGTTTAGATGGTGATATTGGGAGTGATTATACAGACGAAAGAGCTATAAATAAAGTTTTAATAGTTGCTATTTCTTCTAATCGTGGATTAGCTGGTGCGTTTAATTCAAATATTGTAAAAAGCGCTTTATTTTTAATTAATGACACCTATAAAGGAAAACAAGTCGATCTTTTTACTTTAGGTAAAAAAGGAAATGATGTATTATCTAAAGACCAAACAATTTTAGAAAATAATACAGCGATTTTCGATGACTTAACTTTCGCTAATAATGCTGAAATTGCACAAAAATTAATGGATTTATTTACGAATGGTTCTTATGATAAGATTGTTTTAGTTTACAATAAATTTAAAAACGCCGCAACACAAATTATCATAAACGAGCAATTTTTACCAATTACTTCCGATCAAAATAAAGATGAAAAAGTAGAAACTACAGATTATATCTTTGAGCCATCAAAATCGAAAATCGTTGAAGAATTAATCCCTAAAAGCTTAAAAATGCAACTTTTTAAAGCGCTAAGAGATTCTTCTGCAAGTGAGCACGGTGCTCGTATGACAGCAATGCACAAAGCAACTGATAACGCAACCGAATTACGTGACGCCTTAAAACTAGAATATAACAAAGCTAGACAAGCGTCTATTACTAACGAAATATTAGAAATCGTTGGAGGTGCTGAGGCACTTGCTGGATAAATTTTAAAACACAATATATAAAAAAAGCCTTTTGAATTAATCAAGAGGCTTTTTTTTTCATAAAAATAGTTCTTAACTAATGACAGTTAATATTAATAATACATTTTGTAGATTTAATGTGTTGAAGTTTTAATTAAAATCATGAAAATATCTATAAAAAAGTATAGTTTTTTAGCGTTATTTATGAGTACAATAATTCTCTTAAGTATAACTAACAGTTGTGGTACTTGTAAAATGGAAAAAGAACCTTTTGTATTAACACAAAACACTCCATTTACTGTTAAAAACAGCTATTGTCAAAAGTGGGTTGCTGGCATAAAAGAAGGAGGTTCAGGATTAAATTTTTATGCTATTATTAATGATATACCAGAAGGAGTGACTCTAAAAGAGTTTTATTTTAGAGGCAAAAGTGTCGATGTAAAGACTTCTAAGGATCCTATTTTTGTAGGTTATTATAAAGATGATATAAACAAGGGTGTTATAATGGATAATAATCCAACAAATGAAGCGGCTAACATTCCACCTGAGATTTCTCCTTTTAAATTAGAAAATAATGAAGCAGTTTTAAGTTATGATTATAATAACAAAATCTATTATCATAAAATTTTAAACATTGAAGAAAAACAAATAATAGCCTACCCTTCAATGGCACCTGATAATAAATTATAACAGTACAATACCATTGGAAATTTAATACTTTTAAATTATAAAATAAAAAGAATTGAACGTTTTTAAAAAGCTCTTTAAACAAACATTTATATATGGTTTAGCTACAGTTCTACCTAGAGCCTTAGCTATTGTTTTGGTGCCATTGTATGTGTTGGTTCTGGGGAAAGAACAATTTGGAGTATACGCTTCGTTGATGGCTTTTTTGATTTTAGGGAACGTACTTCTTTCGTATGGAATGGAAACAGCTTTTTTTAGATTTATAAATAAAGAGGACTATAAGAAAGAAAAAACACAGTCTACTGCCTTAACATCACTTACGATTTCCACACTTATTTTTTTAGTTTTAACACTTTCACTTAAAACAGAAATGTCAATATTCTTAAACTTTCATGAAGATTTCATTATCTACGGATTGTTAATATTAGCATTAGATGCACTGGTGGTGATTCCATTTGTTTGGTTACGTACGAATGAAAAATCTTCTCGTTATGCCATCATTAAAATAGTTAATGTCTGTATTAATTTGAGCTTTAATTTATTTTTCTTTTTAGTGCTACCTCTTTGGGCTAAAGACACTAACAATTCTTTTTGGGATGCTATTAATTTAGAGGAAGGAAAAGTAGCTTATGTATTTATTTCAAATTTAATTGCTAGTAGCATTACTTTTATAATGTTACTACCCCTTTATTTTGAAATTAAATTTTTATTTGATATTAATATTTGGAAACAAATGATGAAATATGCGCTACCAGTATTAATAGCTGGAATTGCTTTTTCAATTAATGAAGCGTTTGATAAAATTTTATTAAAGTACTTATTACCTTCAAATATTGCAGATTCTGAGTTAGGAATGTATGCTGCATGTTATAAGTTAGGAGTATTTATGACCTTGTTTGCAACTGCTTTCCGATTGGGAATTGAACCTTTCTTCTTTAATCATTCTAAAAGCGAAAACGCAAAAGAAACCTATGCAATAATCACAAAATATTTTATCATTTTAGGAAGCCTTATTTTACTATTTGTAGTTGTTTATTTAGATATATTCAAACAAATATTAATTCCAGACAGCAGTTTTTGGGAAGCCCTAGTGATTGTTCCTGTCATTTTACTAGCAAACCTATGTTTAGGGATCTATCATAATTTGTCGGTTTGGTATAAAGTGACGGATCGAACAAAGTTCGGTGCTTATATTTCAGTCTTTGGTGCAGTAATAACCTTAACATTGAATTTTTTGTTAATCCCAATAATTAGTTATAGAGGATCTGCAATCGCAACTTTAGCCGCTTACAGTAGTATGATGTTAGTTTCCTATTTTTTAGGAAGGAAATATTACAAGGTCCCATATGATTTAAAAAAAATAGGTTTTTACCTTTTGCTATCAATTGTATTTTCGGTACTTTCATATGATGTCTTTCAAGGAAATATTTGGATAGGAACATTATTGTTAATGGTATTTTTAGTTATGATTATTGTTTCAGAAAAGAAGGATTTCAAACAGCTAATTAAAAGATAAAAACAAGCTAATTTGTTTTAAATCAATAATAAATGAATATAAAAATAATAAATACATCTAAGCATTCACTACCTGAATATGAGACTCTTGCTTCAGCTGGAATGGATTTAAGAGCCAATATAGAAATGCCCCTTACATTAAAACCATTAGAAAGGACCATCATAAAAACAGGTCTTTTTATCGAATTGCCAATAGGTATTGAAGCTCAAGTAAGGCCAAGAAGTGGATTAGCTGCGAAAAAAGGTGTTACTGTTTTAAATGCCCCAGGAACTATAGATGCTGATTATCGAGGTGAAATTGGAGTGATTTTAGTAAATCTCTCTAATAAAAACTTTACCATCGAAAATGGAGAACGTATTGCTCAATTAGTTATAGCAAAGCACGAAAGGGTATCATGGCAAGAGGTAAAGGTATTAGATAAAACAGAAAGAGGTGCTGGAGGATTCGGAAGTACTGGAGTGAAGTAATAAATTCTTGCGAAAGCAGGAATTTAAAATAAAAGAAATAATATCTCTTTTTTACGGAGGGATTTTAAAGATAGATATCAATTAAAAAACACCTGCTTTTGCAGGCAAGACTATGAAAATAATAGTACCAATGGCAGGACGTGGTTCACGTCTAAGACCCCACAGTTTAACAGTTCCAAAACCTTTAATACCAGTAGCCGGGAAACCTATAGTGCATCGCTTGGTGGCAGATATAGTAGAATTATTAAATGAACCTATCGAAGAAATTGCTTTTATCTTAGGAGATCCAGCTTGGTTTGGAGAGGATGTGACAAATACCCTAAAAGAGTTAGCTTTTGATCTTGGAGCCAAAGCCAGTATCTATAGACAATTAGATCCCTTAGGGACAGGACATGCCATAATGTGTGCTGAAGATTCTCTTTCTGGACCTGCGGTTGTCGCTTATGCAGATACATTAATTAGAGCAGATTTTGATTTAGACATAAATGCGGATAGTGTTATTTGGACTAAAAAAGTTGACAATCCCGAAGCCTACGGCGTAGTGAAACTAAATGAAAATAATGAAATTACAGAACTAGTTGAAAAACCCACTGAGTTTGTAAGTGACCAAGCGGTTATCGGTATTTATTATTTTAAAGATGTTGCAGAACTAAAAAAAGAGTTACAACATGTAATTGATAATAATATTATAAATGGTGGTGAATACCAAATAAACGATGGTATAAAAAGAATGATGGCTCAGGGTAAAGTTTTTAAAACAGGTGCAGTTGATGAATGGATGGATTGCGGAAATAAGGAGGTAACTATAGAAACCAATCGTAGAATGTTAGGCTTCTTAAATAAAAGCAAGGAGAATTTAGTTTCAGATACTCTTAACTTAAACAATTCAAAAATTATCGAGCCTTGTTTTATAGGAGCAGGAGTTACCTTAAAAAATAGCACAGTTGGTCCCTTCGCTTCGATTGGAGCAAATACTATTATAGAAGACAGTAACGTTAAAAATAGTATAATACAAAGTCATACACTTATAAAAAATGCTATCTTAGACAATGCTATGATTGGGAACCACGCAATTTTTGATGGTAATTTCACCAATGTTAGTATTGGGGATTATTCAGCTTTAAAATAAAAATAATTGAAAATTAAATTTATAGTTATAACTCTTTTTTTAATTGGGATTGTCTGGGTTCCACTAAATACCTATGCACAAGACCGTCCTTTAAACGATGATTTAGGAAACACAAGCGATACTTTCCAAGAAAACTTTTTCGAAGGACTAAAACAAAAAAGTATAGAAAATTATGAACTGGCTTTAAATGCACTTGATAAAGCTGAAGTTGCAGCGAAAGATAATCAAGAAAATAAAGCAGTAGTTTATTTTGAAAAAGGTAAAAACTTGGCCGCTTTAAAACGTTATAAAGAAGCTGAAAATAATTATAACCGTGTTTTAGAATGGAGTCCAGAAAAGATAGAAGTTTTGGAAGCTTTATATGAGATCTATTATGAAGATAAAAACTACGATGCTGCTATCTTATTAGTTGAAAAATTAATATTACAAGATTCGGATTATAAAGAAGATTTAGCTAATTTATATCATCGCACAAAACAATATGATAAGGCATTAGTCATATTAGACGAAATAGATGAAGATTGGGGTGAAAGTAATTATAGAAATGCACTGCGATCTCAAATTTATCGAGTTACTGGAAACTCTTCGCAGGCAATAAGTAAGCTAGAAAAAAAAATAGATAAAAATCCTAAAAGCGAGCAAGAATACCTCAATTTAATTTTTTTATATAGTGAAGATGGTAATTCCGAAAAAGCCTTTGAAATTGCAAAAGAACTTATCAAACAAATACCGAACTCTCAGTTAGTTCATTTTGCTTTATATAAGTATTATTTAGAAGATGGTGAATCTGAAAAGGCTATTAAATCTATGAATATTATATTTTCTTCCAATCAAATAGAGCTCAAAAGGAAGAATAGAGTTTTAGAAGATTTTCTTTTATTTGTTAAAAACAACCCTAGTTATAAAACGAAAATTAATGGATTAATCACTAATGGATTAAAAGGTGGCGATAGTCACACTTATTTATTGTTAGGAGATTTTTATTTATTGGAAGGGGATAAAGAAAAATCTCTAAACTTTTATAAAGAAGGACTTAAAAGTGACCCTGACAACTTTGGCCTATTAAAAACCACCATATTATTGCAAATTGAAGTTGAGAAATATAAAGAGGCTATTGTATTAAGTGATGTTGGATTAGAAATATTTCCTGCTCAACCTTTACTATATTTAGTAAACGGAGTTGCAAACAATGAATTGAAAAATATCGATCAAGCGATTGAAATTTTAGAAACAGGATTGGATTATTTATTTGATGACCCTAAAATGGAATACGATTTTTATCAACAATTAACTATTGCTTATACTTTAAAAGGAAACACAAAAAAAGCAAAATTGTACCATAAAAAAGCTTCAGAATTATCGATGATCAATCAAAAAAAAATTAAACCTTAAAAATGGACTTAAAACTTAGTGTATTTTTATTGATGTTTTTATTGATTACTTCTTGTGGTGGTGGTAAAATGATTGTTGGATCGGAGATTGCTAACCCTATTATGTCTTCAAAAGATATTATTAAAACGCATGACGATGCCCAATCCGACTTTTCTATCATTGCTGCTAGAATACATGTAGTTTATGAAAGAGATAATGACATACAAAGACTTACGGTTAGTTTGCGAATGGAGAAGGACAAAAAAATATGGATTAAAGCTTCTCTTTTAGGAGTTACACTTGCGAAACTTTATATTACACCAGCATCTGTTCGTTATTACGAAACTATTTCGAATACTTATTTCGATGGTGATTTTTCATTATTAAGTGACTGGTTAGGTACCGAAATAAACTTTGAGAAAGCACAAGGGATCTTATTGGGTCAATCCATTTTCGAATTGGATAATACATATAAAACGGATGTTGTTGATAATAAATACAGGTTGCAACCAAAAGTGCAGTTTCATGATTTTATTCATTCTCTACTAGTGAATCCAGACAATTTTAAAATTGCTTCTGAATCTTTATCTCAACCAATAGACAACAGAACCTTTATTATTAACTATGGAGATTATCAACTCATAGAAGGTAGTTATTATCCTTCAGAAATTAAAATTTTTGCTATACAGGAAGAGAAACAAACTAAAATAGTAGTCAACTATAAAAAGATAGATTGGAATGTGTCTATTCGTTTTCCGTTTACTATTCCTAAAGGTTATAAAGAAATTCAACTAAATTAAATGACTGATTTCTATAAATATCTTTTTGTTTTTTTATCTTTTTTCTATTTTAATTCAGGGATTTCACAGGTTAATAAGCAGAAAGAATTAGAAGAAAAAAGGCAAGCTATACTAAACGAAATTAAACAAATTAATAATTTGTTATTCGCGACTCAAAAAGAAGAAAAATCAGTTTTAACTCAAGTAGAAGATTTAAATAGTAAAATTAAAGCTCGTCAAAATTTAATAAGAGTTACCAACCAACAAGCAAATTACCTTTCTCGGGAGATCAACAACAACCTAACAAAAATTAATCTCTTAGAAACCGAATTAAAAGATTTAAAAGAAGATTATGCATCGATGATTTTAAAATCATACAAAAGCAAATCTCAGCATAGTAGAATTATGTTTTTATTATCTTCTGAAAGTTTTTTACAAGCATATAAGCGACTTCAGTATATGAACCAATATGCTAAACACCGAAAATTACAAGGAGAGAATATTAAGAAAAAGTCTATTGTTTTAGAAGAATTAAATCAAGTATTAACTGAAGATAAAAACAAAAAAGAAATTCTTATAGATGACAATAAACTAGCGAAAACAAAACTTTCAAAAGAACTAGAAGATCAAAGTCAGCTAGTATTGGCTTTAAAAAAAGACGAAAATAAATTTGCTCTTCAAATACAAAAAAAGCAAAAAGAAGCTATTAAAATAGATCGAGAAATTGAAAAATTAATCAGAGATGCAATTGCAGCTGCTAATAGGAAAAATGCAAAGAAAAGAGGTGCTAAATTAGGTTCATCAAAAAAGTTTGCACTTACACCCGAAGCCAAACTAATTGCAGTCGATTTCACAAAAAATAAAGGGAAACTCCCTTGGCCAGTAAAAAATGGAGTCGTTGTTAAACGTTTTGGGAATACCCAACATCCACAATTACCCAATGTGACCACCTACTGTAGTGGCGTTGAAATTACTACCGACAAAAATGCTAAAGTTAGAGCCGTTTTTAATGGAGAAGTGATGGAAATTCAGAAAATTAAAGGAGCAGCTAAAGCTGTTTTTATTCAACATGGTAATTATATAACCATTTACCAAAACATGATTAACGTTACCGTTAAAAAAGGTGATAAAGTTATGACCAAACAAGAAATAGGATCTGTAGCCACTAAAGGAAGTTCCGGTAAATCGATACTTAAGTTTTTAGTTTATCAAAACGACAAAAAAATGAATCCTGCCAGCTGGATTTATAAGCTATAGCCCATCAAAATATCTTATTTCTCAACAACATTATTTTTGTATTATTTAAAAAATACCGTTAAAGAATTTTATGTTATTTTTTAATAAATTTTATAAATAACTCATTAGGTCTTCTTTCTAAAATAGAATTATAGCAATCTTCTATAATTTCAAGTTTGAAATAAGGTTTAAAATAGGGGATGTATTCTTTTTTAGTTCCGCCAAATGGAGGGTGATCGTTAAAAAGTGGAATATTAAAAAATAACCCTACTAGCTTTCCATTATTAAGTAATAATTCACTCATTTTTGAAGCATATTTTGGTCGGAGATTAGGATGAATTGCACAAAAAAAAGTTTGCTCAATGATGAGATCAAAAGAATTCTTTAATCCAAAAAAATCACTGTTTATGAGATGATGATTTGGAAAACTTGGTACTCTCTTTTCAAAATTAGTTAATACTACTGAGGAGATATCTACAACATAAACATTTTTAAATCCTAGTTTATGAAGATATTCAGCTTCATAAGAATTTCCTCCGCCTGGAATTAATATTTTTAATTCCTTATTTGTTAATTGATCAAAATATTTTTTTAATGGAGTTGAAATAGACCCGATATCCCAACCAGTTTTTCCAGATTTATATTTGTTGTCCCAAAAATCTTCATTTAAAACCATCTAGCAGATTTATAGGAATTAATTAAATGTTAGGAGGAACAATTTTATATTCCCAACCCATAATTCCCCCTAATAAATTAAAAGTATTTTTAATACCTAAAGATTCTAAAATTTGACAGGCAGTAACACTTCTGACACCAGTTCTACAATAAACATAATAGTTTTTGGTTGTATCTAACTTTTCAGATTCTTGCATGAAATTATTAGAATCAAAAAGATCTAATAAGAAGGAATTCTCAATAATTCCTTCTTCCCATTCTATCGAAGTTCTACAATCAATAATTACTGAATTTGTATCACTTTCAATTTGGTTCTTAAATTCTATGGGAGTAATGTTTTTCATATTTATTTTTGATAATTAAGTTTTTCCTGTTTTAGACTTTTGCAAAAATAGGTAGCTTCTATAAATTAAAGAGCAACAAAGGTCACCTTTATAATTTAGTAAAACCGGCTACAAAAATTGCTAGTTACTATATATTTGGAGTTATTTATAATATTGTTGTTGGGCAAACAAATGCTGAAAGTACTGCTTTGGTTTCTTTAATGGCTTCATATCCACCTCTTATATCAGTTACTTTTTTTACACCATTTGCTTTAAAAATTGATGAAGCAATTAGAGAACGATATCCTGTTTTGCAATGTAGGAAATACTCTTTTTTAGGATCAATTTCCGCAAAATTAGTATGAATAAAATCCAAAGGAAAATTCTCTACTCCTAAAACATGTTCTGATAAATATTCAGACTCTCTGCGCACATCAATTGGTTTTTCGACAGACCCTTTAGCTAACATATTTGTAAATTTATCAGCCGATATAGAACTTATATAGTCAACATCAAAACCTTTTGCTTTCCAATCAGTAAGCCCTCCATTTAAATACCCTAAAGTTTGATCATATCCAACCCTAGAAAAACGAGTAACAATTTCATTAACACGTAATTCATCGTCAGTAATAAATATAATTTTTTGGTTAATATCTAAAATAATAGCTCCAACCCAAGGGGCAAAATTACCATCAATACCAATATACCACGAGCCCGGTACAGTACCTTCATTAATATAAGATTCTTTAGAGCGAGTGTCAATAACTAATATGTCTTTTTGCTCACTCATATCTTTAAATATTGAGGCATCTAAAGGTGTTGTTCCTTTATTTAATACTTCATCAATACTAGTATTTATTGATTTATTCATTCTAACATTATTTGGGAAATACTGTGGTGGTGGTTTTAATCCAGAGGTTACCTCATTAATAAACTCTTTTTTCGTCATATCTTCTCTTAAAGCATAATTGATTTTTTTTTGATTACCTAAAGTATCAAAAGTATCTGTACTCATGTTTTTACCACAAGAGGAACCAGCACCATGATTTGGATATATAAGTATATCATCTGGTAGGGTCATTATTTTATTTCTTAGCGAATCGAATAAATGACCTGCCAAATCTAATTCCGTTAAGACACCTTGTTTTACTGCTAAATCTGGCCGACCAACATCACCGATAAATAAAGCATCACCAGTTAATACACATGGAGTTTCACCATCTTTATCAGTTATTAAATAAGAAGAAGATTCCATTGTATGACCAGGAGTATGTATTAATGTAACTTTCCCATCCCCAACAAAAAATTCTTCGCCATCTACTCCATTATAAATATCATATTCTGTAGTTGCATTTGGACCAAAAACAATTTTTGCTCCAGTTTTTTGAGCTAAGTCATATTGACCAGAAACAAAATCAGCATGAAAGTGAGTTAAAAAGATATATTTTATTTTTGCTCCATCGGCTTCAGCCATTTTTAAATAAGGTTCCGTTTCTCTTAACGGATCAACTATTGCCGCATCTCCATTAGACTCAATATAATAAGCCATTTCTGCAATGCATCCTGTAAATAATTGTTTTACTTTCATCTTTTACTGTTTTACGTGATTTTATTAATACACCTATAAATCATTCTGTTCTAAAATTAGATAAAGAATATAACATGGGAATAATTTTTTAAGTCACTAATAAAATACTATTCAATATACAAAAGTAGGCAATACAAATAGTTTTTGTCTTTGCTATTCATAGAATTCCGAAATTTTATTTAAGGATTTCCTTTTTATATCTGGAACGTAAGTTGGAAATTTAGGATAGCCTACTGGAAGTAATAGAAATGCTCTTTCATTACTTGGTCTATTTAGAATTTTTGATAAAAAACTCATTGGACTTGGCGTATGTGTAAGCGTTACTAAACCTGCATTATGAATAGCAGAAATTAACATTCCACAGGCGATACCAACAGATTCGTTAACGTAATAGTTATTTTGCTTATTTCCGTTTTCATCTAAATTGTAAGCTTTTTTAAAAACAATAATTAGCCAAGGAGCAGTTTCTAAAAAGGGTTTGTTCATATTTGTTCCTAATGGTTCCAGATCTTTTTTCCAACGATCACTCATCCTAGAATCGTAGCTTTCTTTTTCTTCAATTTCGGCTTTTTTTCGGATTTGTGATTTTATGAGTGGATTGGATATTGCACAAAACACCCAAGGTTGTTTATGTGCTCCTGAAGGTGCTGTTGATGCACTATTAATTATGTTTTCAATAACTTCTTTAGGGACCCATTTATCTGAATAATCCCTTACCGATCTTCTTTTGTCAAGCCATTTGTAAAACGATTCACTTTTAGAAATTGATTCGTCTTCTGAATACGTATCTATATGGTATGAGATATGTTTAAAGCCATTGACATCTATATGATCTGGAACATCCATGTTTAGAGATTAGATTAATAATTTGTTGGCTCTAATTTAGGAAAAAGAAGGGGGAAATAATAACATTAAATAATACTAAAATTTATCAATCTTAATATCATTTCTATTGAGTTCGATTTTATCTTGGTTTTCAAGCTTTTTTAAAAGTATTGACGTGATTACTCCGGACGGATGCAATTGGCCTTAAAAAAGTTCACCTCAACTCTCTTTTAACCCCTATAACATTATGTAAATCTAAAACCTTTTTTTTCAAATTACTTAGAAGGAAAAATAAAAAAGAGGTTAATTAAAAAAGAGCTATTTAACAAACAGCTCTTTTTAGTTTGTCTTTAAATTGGTTTTATTTTATAAGTAGCTTTTTAAAGTTGAAAGATTATCAAATCAATTTTGACGTATTTATTTATTTTTCAAAAAATCGGGATCATATTTTACAAAAAAATTAATCCAAATTATTTTTGATAAAGCATATATACTTAAAGAAAAAACTATAAATGATATTATAACTGAAATTAATAAAGTACCAGGACCCATATTTGGGAAGAACATCAATTTCAAAACGCAAACAGCAATAAATAAGGTCACACCCAAAACATAGGCTACATAATAGGAGCCTTGAAAGAACCAGGGTTCAATATTGTATTTAAGTTTGCATTCTGAACAATTTTCTTTGACCTTCCCCATACCTGAATATGAGTAGGGATGGCCTTTATAAAAATCACCTTCATTGCATCTTGGACATTTTAACCTTAAAATACTGTATAATTTTGTTCCTTTACTTAGCATTCTTTTTTCTTTTTGCAAATGTAAAACACACAAGCGTAACATACTGTAAAAGAGTTAAAATAAAAGTAAAAACCGGTCTATTTTTATAACAATTTCTTTTAAAAATAAAATTTAACTTATTTAATTTCTTCGACATTTTCTATAATTATCTTGCCTCCTTCTTTATAAATAGATACTATTTTAGTAAATCCTTTGTTTTTATATTTATATTTTATTTTTGATAGTAGCTCATTTTTTCTTGTAATTTGTAATTCACTAACCCTACTTTCTTTTTTTAATTCTCCCCCCAATACAACCTCTTTATCTGTTCCTTTTAAAGAAGGGAATACAAATTCTTTAGGGATATTAAATAATTGTTGAGCCATATAAAAAGCTTCATGCCATTGCGTTTCTGGGAGGGCTAATATTTCAGTATTAATTGGATTACTTGCAGTACCACTTATAGTTTCGGAATAGTTAACGGCTGGAAATAGCAATAGTAATTCTTCGCCATATTTTTTTGCTGAAATTCCTTTTTCTGGAGGGAAATATTGTGAAAGGTATCCATTAAATGCAAATCCTTTTTTATGATTGAATTCAATATGGTCCATACCGCCAGAAATTTCTCCAACTTTCATTGTTGAGTTTAATTCTGATGAAATTATTTTCACTTTCGTACCATAAGGCATAATAGCTAGTTTTTTACTTTGTAAATTTGCGTATTCCCTTAAACTTAGGCCAGATGGTGAGGTGACGTATAAATAGTCAATTCCTGTCGGTTTTTTCTCAGTAATAGGATCAATGATTGCTAAATTATTTTCAGAATTTAGTGTACTATCTGTTGAAGGGTTTTCTTCATTTTTACAAGAAAGAAATAATGTGGCGCTAACTAAAACAATACTTAAAATTTTCACTGTTTTCATAATGTGTTTATTAGGGTTAATAAATATTTTTAAGTAATTTTTTCTCATGTACATATTATAAATTTATTTAAAACTCAAATTTTAATTGAACAGCTACTACCTTCTCTTTTGTTGGCTTCCCTTTATCAGTGTTGAGGTTCGATAAAGAAATACCCAACAATCGTACCGAGTTTTTCATACCGGATTGAAATAACAAATCTTTAACAGTTTCCACGATTACATCTTTATCCGATATATAATAGGGCAATGTTTTACTTCTAGTTTGTAATGTAAAATCACTGTATTTAATTTTAAGGGTGACTGTTTTTCCTGCAACTTTACTTTTTTTAAGTCGTTTTTCTACCTCTTTAGAAATATCTTTTAGTTTTTTTATCATAAATATTTCTGAAGTTATGTTCTCGCTAAAAGTACGCTCGGCAGCTAAAGATTTACGTGTTCTAGAAGATTTTACTTCACTAAAATGTTCTCCCCTTACTACGTGATAATAAAAACTCCCACTTTTCCCAAAATTCTCTTCTAAAAATTCTTTTGATTTCAGTTTTAGATCTTTTCCTGTAAAGATTCCAAGACGGTACATTTTTTTTACGGTAACTTTTCCAACACCATAAAATTTCTTAATATCTAGCTGTTCTAAAAATTCAAGAACTTCGTTTGGAGGAACTGTTTTCTGTCCGTTTGGTTTATTAATATCGCTAGCAACTTTCGCGATAAACTTATTGATAGATATTCCAGCTGAAGCATTTAAGCCAGTTTTTTCTTTTATTTTTTTTCGAATTTCTTCCGCTATTAATGTAGCACTAGGAATTCCTTTTTTGTTTTCAGTTACATCCAAATAAGCTTCATCTAATGACAATGGCTCTACATTATCGGTAAACTCAAAAAAAATTTCTCTAATTTGATTCGATACTTCGTGATAGCGTTTAAAATTTGAACTTACAAAGATGAGTTCTGGGCAATTTTTTAATGCTATAACACTACTCATAGCGGACCGTACTCCAAATTTTCTAGCCTCATAACTAGCAGCACTTACTACACCACGCTCAGAACTCCCTCCAACAGCAACTGGTTTCCCTTGTAATTCGGGGTTATCTAGTTGCTCTACAGATGCATAAAACGCATCCATATCAACATGTATAATCTTTCTTTGTAGAAGTTCTTCCTTCATCCTATAAATTTATAATATATTAGACACATAATAGTATTTATGAACTTAAATCAGATTACAAGCCATAGAATTGTATTTGATCATAAAGCAGAAGATTAACCTTGTGCAGATAAAAATAGAAAAACTCACCTTGGAGAACTTAAAAATTTCACAAAAAAATAGTTATGATAGAGATTGAACGAAAATTTTTAATAGTTTCAGATAATTATAAAAAAGAAACACACAAAGAGACTAGGATCGTTCAAGGGTTTTTAAACACTCATAAAGAGCGTACAGTTCGAATTAGGATAAAGGGAACGGAAGCTTTTATTACCGTAAAAGGGATTTCGAATAAAGAAGGAACTACTAGGTTCGAATGGGAAAAAGAAATTCCCTTAGCGGAAGCCGAAATGCTATTAAGATTATGTGAACCTAATCTTATTGAAAAAATAAGATATGAAGTTAAAAAAGGAATTCACTTTTTTGAAATAGACGAATTTTTTGGGGATAATGAAGGGCTAATAATAGCAGAAATTGAATTATCGGACGAGAATGAAGCGTTTATAAAACCCGATTGGTTAGGTAAAGAGGTAACTGGTGACGTTCGATATTACAATTCGCAGCTTTCTAAAATACCTTATATGAATTGGAAACTTTAATTTATAGCAACTAGTTCTATAATTTGTTTAATAGTTTTTAAATCTGAAACACTTTCGGTTCCCCCCTCAAAGAAAGAAGTAGAATTTTCCTTTTTTTGAAGCGTTGCAGATAAATGTATACTAGAAAAGCCTTGGTCTTTAAAACAGAGTGCGTTTTCTAGATTAATCCCACTTCCTGGCATAATTTCAATTTTACCATTGTATAATTCATTCATTTCCTGTAATAAGGCAAGACCATTATAAGCAGTCTGTTTTTGACCAGAACTCAATACTCTTTTTATTTTTAAATCGATTAATTGTTTTAAAGAATCAAGGGCATTTTCGGTGCAATCAAAAGCTCTATGAAATGTGAAATCCATACCTTTAGCAGCATAGATTAATCTTTTTGTTGCAGCGACATTAATTTTATTTTCTGAAGTTAACACTCCACAAACCACACCCTGACATCCTATGCTTTTACAGAATTCAATGTCTCTAATCATGCTGTTTAATTCATCTTCTGAATAGCAAAAACTTCCTTTTCGTGGTCTAATTAATACATGGACAGGAATATTCAATTCAGCAATTACTTTTTTAATTAATTGTCGCGATGGGGTTAATCCACCAAAAGCAAGTTGCGTACACAGCTCAATACGATGAGCTCCTCCTTTTTCTGCAGCCAAGGCACTTTCAAACGAATTGGCACAAATTTCTACTATCATTCTATAATTATTTCATCAATAAAAGTCCAAGCTTTATTACCCGCTCCTTGTTTTCCTTCTTGGATAAAGCCATAACTTGGAATTGTTAAAATTATAATTTGAGACTGAATTCCCTTTAAACCTGAAAGATCAATTTCAAAATCAATAATATTTTTTTCAGATTTAGAATCTAATATTTTAGAAATTACAATCTGTTCTTTTCCATCTATCCAACAACTTACACTAATTTTTTTTGGAGTATAAATCCATTGTCCTGTAGCGTTATAAAAACGGGTTTTAAGAGTGTTTATAGTTTTAATTTCGCCTAAATCAATAGTGATTTGCAAATCGTCTCCCCAAAAGCCCAACCATTCTTTATCCCCATACCTATCGTCACTTCCATGTATACCATTAATTAATGCTTCTTTTCCTCCTGCATTATAGGCTTTATGAGGAAGCACATTTAAATCCACTTTTCCTGTGATTGCTTTATGGTAGTTAATTTTCTCAGATAAAGGATCACTTACCAATTCATTATTTTTAAAAACACCCGCATGAATTGTAGTGTTTTTAGTAATTGAAATACTTCCTGAATATAGTTTTGAGTGCTTGTCTAAAGCTGTTCCGTTGCTTGTATATTTTATTTCTTTTCCTTCTAAAGGAGTTTTTAATTGATAACTAACCAATCCGTTTTTTTTCACTAATTTTCCTTCTAATTCATACAAATGGTTTGCATAATTAATATTTAATATATTAAGTCTTTTTAAAAAAGGTTCTAGTCTGTATAGAAATTCTGGATAACCTGTTTCCATGTTTTTTGTTGCTCCACTCCATAATACTTCACTCATAGCCAAAATTCTTGGAAAAACCATATATTCTACTTGGTCTTCAGTCTTCATATATTCAGTCCAAACGTTTCCTTGAGCTCCTAATACATATTTTTTCTCCTCTTTAATTAATTCAGGAGGGATAGGATTGAAACTATACACTTTTTTTAAAGGTAGGAATCCTCCAATTGCTAAAGGTTCATCTAGACTATTTGACTGATAATGATCAAAATAAGCATGGGAGTTAGGAGTAAGTATTACATCATGCCCTTCTTTGGCGGCATCAATAGCGCCTTGAGTACCACGCCAAGACATCACCGTAGCATTAGGCGCAAGACCTCCTTCTAAGATTTCATCCCAACCAATTATTTTTTTCCCTTTACTATTTAAAAATGTTTCGATTCTGGTAATAAAATAACTTTGCAATCCGTGTTCGTCTTTTAAATCGAAATCTTTAATTAATTTTTGACAATGATTACATTCTTTCCAATGTTTTTTTGGAGCCTCATCGCCTCCAATGTGGATATATTCTCCTGGGAATAAATCAATCACTTCAGTCAATACATTTTCTAAAAAAATAAAAGTCTGTTCATTAGGACAGTAAATATTTGGAAATACACCCCAAGTTTTCGCAACCGGGACCTGTTCGCCACTACAACCTAATTCTGGGTAAGCGCTAATTGCTGCCTGAGAATGACCCGGAATTTCAATCTCTGGAATGATGGTTACTTGATGTTTTTTAGCAAATTCTACAATTTCTTTAATATCTTCTTGGGTATAAAAACCACCGTATTTTTTACCATCATATTTTACAGGGGAATCATTAAAATGACCAATTAATGTTTCTTCACGATAGGCGCCAATTTCAGTTAATTTTGGATATTGTTTTATTTCAATTCGCCAACCTTGATCTTCTGTTAAATGCCAATGGAAATAATTCATTTTGAGCATCGCCAAATTTGCAATGTATTCTTTTACAAACTCTTTTGAAAAAAAATGCCTTCCAACATCTAAATGCATTCCTCTATATTTAAACTTAGGTGCATCTTTAACATAAACTTTTATAATATAAAATTCTTTTTCTTGAAAGCCTTTTTCTTTTTCTAGTGATATCGGCATGAGTTGCCTTAGAGTTTGTATCGCATAAAAAGCTCCTGAAGCATTTTTTGCTTTTATAAGTATACCTGTATCGGAAACAGATAATGTATAACCTTCTAAAGGCAGTGTGCTATCTTTTTTAATTACAATAGCTGCTGTTTCTTCTGAATTATTTTTCATTAAAAAAGAACTTCCGTTTTGAATATAATTTACTAGAAATTCTCCAGCAACGGTAAATTCTCTCTCGAAAAAAACGCTAGAGTTTTCGGTTATTTTAAAATAACCTTTTTTTATTTCTAATTGTTGAGGTTTAGGAATTAAAGGTGGAACTAAATCTAGATTTTTAACTTCATTAGATTTACATCCCAAAAATAATGCAAATCCTACCAATAATAGAGAATAAATTAATTTTTGCATTAGTTCCGGATAAATTGGTTGAGTGTTTTAAAATTAATTTTTGAAACTACCTTAGCATCTGTTTTAAACTGAATATATTTTGAAACTCCAGGTAGTATGTCGAAAAAATTATCCTGCCAAGTTCCTTTTTTTTCAGAAAATAAAAATACATTTTTTTGTAAAGTTTCTGATTTTAACTTTATTAAAAAGCCATCCTTGTTTTTAACTGTTTCAATAGTTAACAGATCGTTTATTAAATTTAGATCTTTGGGTTTAGCAAAATAATGGTAGTATTCAGATTCACCAAAAATTATTTTTAAAAAAGTATTGTTATGATCGAAATCTTTATTTTTTAATTGGTATTTGTAAACAACTTTACTGCTATTTATAGGACTTGAAACAAGCGCTACCTCTTTAAAAAGAACCTTCCCATTAAAATTTAAATGACTAATTTCAAGCGTATCTTTAATTTCAGAAAAGGTGTCATTAATAATGTATACATCTAATTCTTTTTCATTTTTTGAAGTTGAAATAACAACATTCTTAAAAGCTTTTTTTGCTTGATAATGCAATGCTTTCCAATTTCCCAAACCATCAATACTTGACCAAGAAACTACAGGCCAACAATCGTTTAATTGCCAATATAAGGTTCCCATATTATAAGGTTTTGCACGTCGATGTGCATAAATACCTTTTGTAATTCCGTGAGCTTGCAATAACTGACTCATATACACATAATCTTCTCCTTTTGTGGGAACAGGAAAGTCACGTGCCATATATTCTTTTATCAAATCAAAACCTCTTGCATGCTTTTGGTGTGTTGAAAAGGATGAATGTTTTAAATGAATAGAATCTTGTTCTGTAAAATACTGGATGGCTTCATAACTAGGAAAAGATTGAAACCCAAACTCACTCATAAATCGAGGTACTTCCTTTTCATAATGTTCAAACGGATATCCATCATGCCAAACCCACCAATCGTGAGCATCGCCCTCAAATTGGTAGCGTTGATCACCACGGCCATATTTAGGAGAGCTTTCCCAATACGAAACAGATGGATGTAAACTGTCTATAACTTGAGGTAAAATATGATTGAACATCGCATAATACCCCTCCCATATTTCTTGTTGTTGAGCTTCTGTTTTACCATTTTTCCAACCCCAACGATACCAACCTTCACTATTTTCATTATTTCCGCACCATAATGCTATGCTGGGATGTTGTCGCAATCTTTTTACATTTTCGATAGCCTCTTGTTTCACATTTTCTAAAAAAGCTTCATCTCCAGGATACATAGCACAGGCAAACATAAAGTCTTGCCAAACAAGTATGCCTTTTGCATCACAAAGTTGATAAAAGAAATTGTCCTCATAAACTCCTCCTCCCCAAACACGAAGCATATTCATATTGGCATCTACCACATCATTGATGAGGTTGATATAATTTTCTTGACTTACTTCAGGAAGAAAAATATTCTGAGGAATATAATTCGCACCTTTCATATATACAGGTTTTCCGTTGAGTTTAAAATAAAAGCTTTCCCCAATGGAATCCTTGTCGGTAACCAATTCGATGGATCTGATTCCTAGTTTTTTTGTAAATGATTCCTTTTTATAATCCTCATTAAAGAGATCTACTTCAATATCGTATAAAAAGGGTTCTCCTAAATTATGAGTCCACCAAAGGTTGGGGTCTTTAATCGTAAATGGGATGCTGTATTCAGATTTATCTGGAGAAATTACTAGTGTGGAAGTAAACGTTTCTTTTGTATTGTTATTGGTGATTTTAATGGTTGTTTTTTGTTGCTTTTGTGTGTGAATTGTTAAGTCAGCAAAAATTTGAGCCAGCGTATCTGAAATGGATTTTGTTTTAAGATAAACATCTTTAAATCGGGTATTTTCATAAGAAACAAGATTGATGCCTTTTGTGATTCCCATCGTTTTTATGGTAGGCCCCCAATCCCAACCATATTGAAATTGTGGCTTTCGGGTAAACACTCTCGGTGCCTCTGGTAAAACGTAAGAAAGCTTGTCTGCTTCTTTTTGTTCTAAAGAATCGGTGGAGTGAAAAAGGATTTTTAATTCATTTGTTAATCTCATGGAATCACTAATATCTACTTCCCAACATCTAAATGCATTGTTGGTTTTTAATAACAAACTGTCATTTAAATAAACTTCTGTATAGGTATCTAGCCCTTCAAAAGTTAAAAAATGTTTCTGTTTAAGCAGTGTTTTTTCAGAAACTGAAAATTGAGTATTATACTGCCAGTTTTTTTCAGAAATCCATTGAATGAAGTCTTCATTTGTGCCTATAAAAGGATGTGGAATTTTATTTAATGAAAGTAAATCGGTTTGTACCGTCCCGGGAATATTTGCAGGCATCGATAAAGAACCTCCTTCTTGAGAAAACGTCCAATTTTTTAATAGATATTGATGTTCTATGTCGTTTTTTGATTCTTTACAGGAAGAAAAAGCAACTAATATAAATACACCTATGAAGAAAGAAAATTTCATATTACTAAAATAAGAAAATTGAATAAGGATAAATTTATAAACGCAACAATTAATCATCAAATTCATATTCTCGTTTTACTTTACAAATTCGATCCTTATACCAAGAATACCATTTGTTTTTGCCTTTTGTTTGTGCTTCTTAATGATTTAAGTTAACTTTTTTGTTTTTAATATCCTCAATAGTTTTCTAATAACTAATAGCAATACCCAATTTATTTCTTGCACTTTCAAAACCTAAATAACTGGGTTATTTTTTGGCAAGAGACTAGCATCTTACTCTATCTTTCAATACTTCGGATTGTCTATTTGTAAAAATTACCACATAATAGGGTTTATTCATCTTTGTAAATTTTAACGATTAGCTCACCTTTAGCATTCATATGTGCACGGTACATACCTGCGGTATTAAATTCCATGGCAATATTTCCATCTTTATCAATAGCAACAATACCTCCATCACCACCTAAATCTGGAACTTTTTGTTGTATAACAACTTTAGCTGCTTCTTTTAAAGTGATTCCCTTGTATTCCATCATTGCCGAAATATCATATGCTACCATTGCTCTAATAAAAAATTCTCCCCAACCTGTTGAAGAAACCGCACAAGTCGAATTATTAGCATAAGTTCCTGCACCAATGATAGGGGCATCTCCAATGCGGTTCCAACGTTTATTGGTCATTCCTCCAGTGGAGGTCCCAGCTGCTAAATTTCCATTTTTATCTAATGCTACACACCCTACAGTTCCAAACTTAGAATTTTTTATGAAAGGATCTTCAAATGATAAACTTTTATGTTGTTTGCGCAATTCTATATCCTTTATTTTTTGAAGTGATTGCATTCTTTTTTTCGTAAAAAAATAGGAGGGATCTGTCATTTCAAAACCTTGTTCTCTGGCAAACTCTTCAGCACCTTCACCTGAAAGCATTACATGTGGAGAATCATTCATAATTGATAATGCTAGGTTTATTGGGTTTTTAATATGTTTAACTCCTGAAACTGCTCCGGCATTAAGCGTTTTTCCATCCATAATAGAAGCATCCAATTCGTTGGTTCCTTCATGGGTAAAAACCGCCCCCTTTCCTGCATTAAATAAAGAGGAGTCTTCCATACTATTTATAGCAGCAGATACTGCTTCCAAAGAAGTCCCTCCGGCTCTTAATATAGTATGACCTATTTTAATAGCTTCCTCAAGTTTTTCCAAATAAGCACTTTCTAAAGAGTCGGTCATGTTTTGTTTCAAAATGGTACCTGCACCCCCATGAATTACAATTCCAAAAGTTTCTTGTTTTTTTGAGTTGTTTTTGGAAGAAATTTCTCCTATAAAATGATGTTTTTGATCATTATTACAGCTTAAAAGTACAAAAAATCCGATTAAAAGCGTTAAAATTTGTTTCAACAGTAAAATATTTTATAAAAAAGCTAAGATAAGCGAAAAGCATTGTTACTGCAAGGCTCGTAAGAATTAAAATGTAAGAAAAACCCCAAAATTATAGTTTAAATTATCGACGAAATACACAAAATATAGGATGAAATGCAATTTTTTAGTTTTTTTTTATATATTTGTACCCACATCAAGCCCCAAATTTGGTGTCTCATATTATGAAACTTTTTAAAATTAGCCTACTTGCTATTGTATTATTATTTACGGTAGCATCTTGTTCAAAAGATGATAGTTTAACTCTAGATGAAGCAGATTATACTATCAATTTAAATTTAGCCCATGAAACCAATTGGGAGTTAGCTGATGAAATCCTTGTTTTAGTTAATGAACACAGATCATCTTTAGATTTACCATTTATTGAAAGGGATCAGCAATATGCTTCTGCTTATGCAGTACAACACACTAACTACATGATTGATTTGAACCAAATTAATCATGATAATTTTGGTGAACGCTCAGAAGCTCTAAAACAAAATGGAGCTATTCGTGTTGGAGAAAATGTTGCCAATGGATATGAAACGGCCGAAGCGGTAGTATTTGCTTGGTTAAATAGCCCAACCCATAAGCATGTTATAGAAGGTAATTATACGCATTCAGGTTTTGGTATTATTCCAAATGAAAACGGGTCTTACTTTTTTACTCAACTTTTCTACAGCAAATAAAATTACTTTTACAATTCAACCATTTAACGTATTTTTACCTAAACTAAGATAAAAGTACGTCTATGGATATTGCAAAACCTTTTAATTTAAATACGTGGATAGAAGACAATAGAAACTTGCTAAAACCTCCTGTTGCCAATAAAAATTTATATGTTTCATCTAAGGATTATATAGTTATGATCGTTGCAGGACCTAATGCAAGAAAGGATTATCATTTTAATGAAACTGAAGAGTTGTTTTATCAATTAGAAGGCAATATTCAAGTTAATATTCAAGAAGACGGCCAAAAGCGAGAAATGAAACTCGGACCTGGTGATATGTTTTTACTTCCTGCAAATACACCACACTCTCCTGTAAGAGCAGAGGGTTCTATAGGTTTAGTGGTAGAACGCGTTCGAAAAGGAAAAAACCTTAAAGATGGTTTAATGTGGTTTTGTGATGATTGCAACCATAAACTTTATGAAGTTTATTTTGAACTTCAGGATGTAGAAAAAGACTTTCAACCCCATTTCAAAGAATTTTATGCTTCCGAAGCATTGCGAACCTGCGATAATTGCGGTACCATAATGGATACAAATTAGCTGTTTATTGGTGATTAATTAAAATAATCCTAGTATTACAATTGAAAAGTAAAGGAAGCTAACTAATTTTTTCATTTTTCAATATTCTTTAAAATTTTATAAGGAATTCGTAACTTTACAAACTAAATTTAGAACAACAAAAAATAAAAAATATGACTACCATTGCAAACGCATTTGGAATTGAAAATGCATTAGAAAAATTAGGAGTTAACGAAATAAATAAAGGAACTTCAACTGGAAGTAACTGGTTTTCGGAAGGTGAAATGATTTCATCGCATTCACCTGTTGATGGAAAATTAATAGGCAAGGTAACGACTACATCTCGCGAAGATTATGAAAAGGTTATTAAAACTGCGCAAACTACTTATAAAGAGTGGAGAAAAGTACCAGCCCCTCAAAGAGGAGAAATTGTACGTCAATTTGGAAATAAATTAAGAGAACTAAAAGAACCATTAGGTCAATTGGTTTCATACGAAATGGGAAAATCATTACAAGAAGGTTATGGTGAAGTTCAAGAAATGATCGATATCTGTGACTTTGCAGTAGGTCTCTCTAGACAGTTAAACGGACAAACCATTCCTTCGGAACGACCAGGACACGTTATGCGTGAACAATGGCATCCAATTGGAATTGTTGGAATCATTTCAGCATTTAACTTTCCTGTTGCTGTTTGGGCTTGGAATACAGCGCTAGCTTGGATTTGTGGTGATGTATGTGTTTGGAAAGGTTCTGAAAAAGCACCTTTATGTTCTATTGCTTGTCAAAATATTATTGCAACTGTTTTAAAAGACAATAACTTACCAGAAGGAATTTCTTGCATCATTAACGGAGATTATAAAGTAGGTGAAATGATGACAACTGACCATAGAGTTCCCTTGGTATCTGCTACAGGATCTACAAGAATGGGAAGAATTGTCGGTGCTACTGTTGCAGAACGTTTTGGAAAATCATTATTGGAACTAGGTGGTAACAATGCTATTATTATTACACCTACTGCCGACTTAAAAGTAGTAGTTCCTGGTGCTGTATTTGGTGCGGTTGGTACAGCAGGACAACGTTGTACTTCCACTAGACGATTGATTATTCACGAGTCGGTTTACAATAAAGTAAGAGATGCAATTGTGGGTGCTTATGGACAAATTGTTATCGGAAATCCATTAGATGAAACTAAGCATATGGGACCATTAATTGATAAGGATGCGGTGAATACTTATTTAGGAGCTATTGAAAAAGCAAAAGCGGAAGGTGGAAATGTTTTAGTTGAAGGTGGTGTTTTAGAAGGTGAAGGATTTGAAAGCGGTTGTTATGTAAAACCAGCTATTATTGAAGCTGAAAACTATTATGAAATTGTACAACACGAAACATTTGCTCCTATTTTATACCTAATGAAATATAGCGGAGCTGTCGAAAATGCTATTGAAATGCAAAATGGGGTTGCTCAAGGACTCTCTTCTGCTATTATGACTAATGAAATGAAAGAAGCTGAAAAGTTTTTAAGTTTTTCTGGATCTGATTGTGGTATTGCTAATGTAAACATAGGTACTTCCGGTGCTGAAATTGGTGGAGCTTTTGGTGGTGAAAAAGAAACTGGTGGTGGACGAGAGTCTGGATCAGATGCTTGGAAAGTTTACATGAGAAGACAAACCAACACGGTAAATTACTCAGACGAATTGCCTTTAGCACAAGGAATTAAATTTGATTTGTAATAGTATTAAATTATAAAATAAAAGACCTCCAAAATAAAATTTTGGAGGTCTTTTTTATTAAATATTACCCTAACTAAAAAAGCAAATGATAAACACAAAACACTATTGCAACCTGATGTCCTAGAGGATTAATTTTAGTGACAAATACTTTGTTAGTTTTAACTATACTTCATCTTTCTAAGAATCCGAACCGTTTCTTTATAAGAAGTATAAACAGCATCCTCTTGGTTTTTTAAAAATGATTTTGCTTCATAAAGCTTATCTTTTGCTTCTGTAAAATCGTTTAAAAAACAAATAAGATAGGTCGCGGGAAGGTTTTTTAAATCTGTCTGTTCTGAATTATTTAAAGGAATTTCCTTTTTTAGTTTTTCAATAATAGCATTATTAGCATTAAATATATGATATAAAGTCCGTTTATTAAACTGGGGTGGTTTAAATAGTAAAACGGTATCCATTTGGTAGGACCCATTTTCATTAAAAGTAATGATTACTTCTTCTAAAGGATAATATTTATACTGATTATTCAATCCTAAATGCACATATTCAATAATTCTAAACTCATGTTCATTATAGCTAATACTTACTTCATCTAAATTGGAATAAAACAAACGAACTTGTTCATTTATAAATTCAATATCAACCCTAGAATAATAGGATACGCCTTTTACTTTTTTAATAGTTCCAGCCCAACAAACCACAAATTGTTCTTTAAAAACATGGTAAAATGAAGGGAGGTCTTTGTGTTTATCATTAATGAATTCGATGACTCCATCTAGCGTATGCTCAATGTTATTTTTCGCTTTGTTTTCTATAGATTTTACAATTTCAGAATTAACGTCTTTAATAATAATATCGAAATCTTTAGGCATCGAAATACTTCCATCCCTCATAAAAATAGAGCCTCCCCAATATTTCCATATGTTTTTACGTAAGGAAGTTATTTCTTCAGTAGGTCGGATTGACACTAAGCCCACCACTTTATGATTTGATAAATGAGGGAAAGCTACATTTTCATAAATAATTAGAGGAGGATTTGTCAAGTACGCATTGATGAGGTTTTGAATTTTACTATCATCAAAAAAATCGACCCCATTAATGGCATTGGTTTCATCTTCAACTCCTACAACTATATAACTATTGTTTTTTGGGTTGCTGTTACTAAGCGCACAAACGTGTTTTAGAAATTTTGCCTTTCCTTCCTTAGTACCTAATTCTATTTTTCGTTTTTTATCATAAAAACTACTTTCATCATTATGAGCGAGTAAGTTTTTAATTAAAAGACGTTTATTAATCAAGGTTTTATTTTTTATGTATGATGGCACTTGAGGCTTGATCTAATGCCATAACAGTTAGATCTGCAATATTTACATGTGCAGGTCTGCTGATTGTAAACCAAATAATCTCCGCGACATCCTTAGCTTGCAAAGGAGTAAACCCTTGATATACTTTAGAAGCCTTTTGGACATCCCCTTTAAACCGGACCTCACTAAATTCAGTGGCTACCATTCCCGGATTGATGGCCCCTACTTTTATTCCTTTTCCATTTAAATCAATTCTCATTCCCTGATTAATAGCATCAACCGCATATTTACTTGCACAATAGACATTCCCTTTTGGATACACTTCTTTTCCAGCAGTAGAACCAATATTGATGATGTGGCCTTGTTCTTTTAATAACATTTTTGGAAGTATCGCTTTACTAACATAAAGCAATCCTTTTACATTAACATCAATCATGACCTCCCAGTCCTCAATTTTTCCATCTTGAAAAGAATCCAATCCATGAGCGTTCCCAGCATTGTTTATTAAAAAATCTATTTCTGAAAAAGCTTTTGGAAGTTCATTGATTTTTGAAAGAACAACTTCTTTATCACGAACATCAAAATTTAAAGTGTGGATTTTACAAAAGGAATTCAATTCTTTTTTTAATTGATCTAAACGGTTTTGTCTTCTTCCACAAAGAATTAAATCAATTCCATTTTTCGCAAATATTTTTGCTGTTGCTTCCCCAATTCCAGAGGTTGCACCTGTTATCAGTGCTAATTTATTTTTCACAATCATAAAGTTTTCAAAAAGGGTATTTATTTGCCAATTAAATTCCGTTATTTCGATTAGAAAAGTACGTATTAATAGTACTTAAATATGTTAAATATTTTATCTAATTTTTAACCAATTGTTAACAAGGATTTAAAAGTTAATTTTTCAATTTAGCAATCCTTAATTAAAAAATATTATTTTTTGTTAAAATAAGAACATGGAACAGACAAATACACCTCTAGATATTGGAGCTTTAAACGAAAAAATAGAGAAAGAATCGGCATTTATTGATATTCTTTCTATGGAAATGAATAAAGTAATTGTGGGTCAAAAACACATGGTTGAGCGTTTGCTAATCGGATTGTTAGGAGAAGGGCATATATTGCTTGAAGGTGTGCCAGGATTGGCAAAAACACTAGCTATAAATACCTTGGCAAAAGCCGTACACGGGGATTTTAGTAGAATTCAATTTACTCCAGATTTATTGCCTGCCGATGTTGTAGGTACCATGATTTATAATATGAAGGACAATGATTTTAGCATTAAGAAGGGGCCTATTTTTGCCAATTTTGTCTTAGCAGATGAGATTAACCGTGCTCCTGCTAAAGTTCAATCTGCATTACTAGAGGCCATGCAAGAAAAGCAAGTGACCATTGGGGATAATACTTTTATATTGGAGAAGCCATTTTTGGTGATGGCGACTCAAAATCCAATTGAGCAAGAAGGAACCTACCCCTTACCAGAGGCACAAGTGGATCGTTTTATGTTAAAAACAGTAATTAAATATCCTCAATTAGTAGAAGAACAATTAATCGTTCGTCAAAACTTAAAAGGTAGTTTTGAGCAAGTAAATCAAGTAGTGACGTTAGAGCAAATTTCAAGAGCTCAACAATCGGTTCGTGATGTTTATATGGATGAAAAAATTGAAAAATATATTTTAGATATTATTTTTGCAACACGAACACCAGAGAATTATAATTTACCAGATTTAAATCCATTAATCAGTTTTGGGTCTTCCCCAAGAGGAAGCATTAACCTAGCAATTGCATCAAAATGTTATGCATTTATCAAGCGCAGAGGTTATGTGATACCAGAAGATGTTAGAGCAGTTGTTCATGATGTACTGCGTCATCGTATAGGAATAACTTATGAGGCTGAAGCCGAAAATATAACTTCAGAAGATATTATCAATAAGATTGTAAACCAAATAGAAGTGCCTTAATATATGTTTAATTGTTTATTCGGTTAAACAAGGTTTAGTCACAAGATTCAATATTTCAACAAATTAACATCAATTGAATACTAAAGAACTCCTTAAAAAAGTAAGAAAAATAGAAATTAAGACCCGTCGCTTAAGCGATCATATGTTTGGTGGCGAGTATCACAGTACTTTTAAAGGTAGAGGAATGACATTTAGTGAAGTTCGTCAATATCAGTTTGGTGATGATGTTCGTTCCATCGATTGGAATGTAACTGCTCGTTATAACGAGCCCTATATAAAAGTTTTCGAAGAAGAGCGAGAATTAACTTTAATGCTAATTGTAGACATTAGTGGGTCTGAATTATTTGGAACTGATGGTCAATTTAAAAATGAAATTGTAACTGAAATAGCAGCTACACTAGCTTTTTCCGCATTACAAAACAATGATAAAATAGGGTTGATATTATTTTCAGATGAAATAGAGTTGTTTATTCCACCAAAAAAAGGAAAATCACACGTTCTGCGAATTATCAGAGAATTATTAGAGCACAAGCCAAATAGTAAAGAAACAGATATTGCTATGGCATTAAAGTATTTTTCGAAAGTAATAAAAAAGAAAGCCATTGTTTTTGTGCTTTCTGATTTTATTACAGATGATTATAGAGAGACATTAAAAATTGTTTCTGGGAAACATGATGTTACAGGAATAAGAGTCTATGATAAAAATGAAGAACAAATTCCTAACCTTGGAATGGTTCAAATGGAAGACCAAGAAACAGGCGAATTAGTGTTGGTAAACACTTCCTCCATAAAAGTTCGAAATCATTACAAGGCTAACTATCTAGAAAGAGCAGCTTATTTTAAAGAATCTTTTCAAAAAAGTGGTGCAGGCGCATTGACCTGTATGGTAGGTGAAAGTTACGTGAAAAAATTGTTGGGTTATTTTAAAAATAGATAATAAATAGAAAATAACGCAGTGCATGCAGATGAAAAAAAATAAACTATATAAAGCAAAAATATCATTCCTTAGATTATCTAGGAATCTCTTTATGTTGTTTTTATTTTTTAAGGTATGCCTTTCTCAAGCTCAAGTTTCTTCATCTATAGACACTACACTAATAAGAATTGGAGAAGAGATTATATATTCAATTCAAGTGGAGGTAGATTCTACTGCCTTGGTTTTATTTCCCGAAGGACAATCATTTAATCCTTTAGAAGTAATTGATTCCTATGATATTGATACTACTAGACTTCAAGATAAAATTAGACTTATAAAGAAGTATGGTTTAACTCAATTTGATTCAGGAAGCTATACGCTTCCATCTCAAAGAGTAGTTATTAATAACAAGCCATTCAATACAGACTCTATTAATTTAGAGGTGTTCAATGTGCTTGTAGATACTACTAAGCAAAAAATGTTTCACATTAAACCAGCATTTGAAGTTGAAGAGTCTGGTTTCGATTTTGAAAAATTATTCTATTGGATCGTTCCCATACTTTTAATTGTTGGAATTATTGCTTTCTTATTCTTCAGAAGAAGAAAAAGAAAAAAAATGGAATTAGCAAAACAACTTCCTCCATACGAAGAAGCAATTGAGGCTTTAAAAGTATTGGATCACTCTCATTTTTTAGAAAATGATAATTCTAAAAGCTATTACTCTTCTTTAACGGAAATTTTAAAACGATATATAGGAAGAGAAGTAGACGATGCTGCTCTAGAAAGTACGAGTAATGAATTAATCGATCGATTGATATTGCATAAAGATGCTGGAAGTTTTGATTTTGATGCAGAAACGATCAATAAGATTGATAAAATTTTAAAACGAGCAGATTTAATAAAGTTTGCTAAGATGAAAGAACTAGAAGGTCAAGCTAAAACAGACCGAACTGTTGTTGAAGATATTATTAATGAAACTAAGGAGATTATTCCAGAACCTACTGAAGAAGAGTTGCTTAAAAATAAATTATATTTAGAGGTACTCCGTAAAAAACAATTAAAAAGAAAACGAATTAAAATTGTTTTAACTGCCTTTGCATCGGTTATAATTGCTGCTGTTATTTTTGGAAGTATCAAAGGGTTTGATGAATTAAAAGATAAAACACTTGGTAATAAAATGCGAAATCTTTCGGAAGGTAGATGGATAAAGAGTGAGTATGGATCACCTTTAATTGTTGTTGAAACACCTAGAGTTTTAGTAAGAACTGTAGATTCTTTAGTCCCTAAAAGTTTACCAATAAAAAGGAAAAGTCTTTTTACTTATGGACATATTAACGACCAACTCTATATAAGAGTTAGTACTATCAAGTTTAATCAAGAACAAAAGCTAGAATTGGAATCTTCATTAGATTTGTCACTAGCATTATTAGAAAAAGCAGGAGCTAAAAATTTAGTGGTAAAAAGAGAAGATTTTGAAACTGAAAACGGAATTAAAGGAATTAAAGCATATGGTGATTTTTATGTTCAAGTTTCAGGAGATAAACTATTGAAAAAGAAGAGTTCGTACGAGTTATTGTTATTTGCTCAAGAAAATGGTTTACAAGAAGTATTAGTAGTTTATAAAGACGATAGTCGTTTTACAAAATCCATAAAAGATCGTATTATCAATTCTATTGAGTTAGAAATTACTCAAGAAAAAAAGAAAAAAGAATGAGTAGTAATTTCGAATTTGTAAATCCACAAATATTTTGGTTGTTATTATTGCTTCCGTTATTATTGTTATGGTTTTTTTGGAAACGAAAACAACAGACTGCCGTCTTAAAAATTTCTAGTTTAAAAGGGTTTACTACTCCTAAAAATTGGTTAGCAAAATTACGCCCATTATTATTAGTTTTGCGATTAATCACAATAGCTCTAATAATAGTTGCGATGGCAAGACCTAGAACAGTTGATGAGTCTACACGGATTAAAACTACTAAGGGAATTGATATTGTAATTGCAATAGATGTCTCTGCAAGTATGTTGGCAAGAGACTTAAAGCCCAACAGACTAGAAGCCCTAAAAGTAGTAGCTTCTAGATTTATTCAAGCACGTCCAAACGATCGACTTGGATTGGTGGAATATGCTGGAGAGAGTTATACTAAAACACCTTTAACGAGCGATAAAAACATTGTTTTATCCTCATTAAAAAGTATAAGATATAATACTGTAATTACCGGTGGTACCGCAATTGGAATGGGATTGGCAACCGCTGTAAATCGACTAAAAGAAAGCCGTGCTAAAGGAAAAGTAATTATTCTTTTAACGGATGGTGTAAACAATTCTGGGTTTATAGATCCAAAGATTGCTAGCGAGTTAGCTTTAGAGTTTGGCATTAAAGTATATACCATAGGTATTGGATCTAATGGAATGGCTTTATCTCCAATAGGAATTTTACCAAATGGATCATTTCAATATGGAAATATTCAAGTAGAAATTGATGAAGATTTACTGCAACAAATTTCTGAAACTACTGGAGGTAAATATTTTAGAGCTACAAGTAACAGCAAGTTAGAAGAGATTTACGAAGAGATTAATAAATTAGAGAAAACCGAAATAGAAGAGACCAAATATAAAAGTTACGACGAATTATTTAGGCCTTTTGTACTTACTGCTTTTGCTTTATTATTATTTGAACTTTTGTTAAAATATACCATATTTAGAAGTTTTGTTTAATAATTTAAAATAGTTCTGTTTGTTAAGAAAATAATTATGTATCAATTAGAAAAACCTATATTTTTTTATTTACTATTTGCCATCGTTGGGCTTATGGTATTATTTTTATTGGTTTTTATATGGAAAAAACATACTCAAAATAAATTTGCGCCTCCAAAGGCATTAAGATTACTTAGTCCCGATCGGTCTTTTTTTAAATCTTGGATTAAAGTTATTATACTATCACTTGCTATAGGAAGTCTTTCATTGGCATTAGTGAATCCTAAAATAGGAACTAAAATTGAAACTATTTCTAGAGCAGGAGTGGATGTAGTTTTTGCATTGGACGTTTCAAAAAGTATGCTAGCGGAAGATATTGCTCCAAATCGCTTAGACAAATCGAAGCAGTTAATTACTCAAATTATAAATAGTTTAGGTGGTGATCGAGTTGGAATTATTGGTTATGCAGGAAGTGCTTTTCCTCAAGTTCCAATTACTACCGACTTTTCCACAACAAAACTATTTTTGAACAGTATGGATACCGATATGGTTTCATCGCAAGGAACGGCAATTACAGAAGCCATTAAAATGGCAGAAACCTACTATAATGATGAGGATCAGGTAAACAAAGTATTGTTTATTATTTCAGATGGGGAAGATCACGAAGGGAGTATTTCTCAAATAGTTAATGAAGCAGCAAACCTAGGGATCCATATTTATACAATTGGCGTAGGCACTAAAAAAGGAGGACCAATACCTATTAAGAGAAATGGAATTTTACAATATTATAAACGAGATCAAAACAATCAGCAAGTTATAACACGTTTGGATGCCGAAAAATTAATTGAAATTGCTACAAAAGGGAATGGAAAATATTTAGATGGGAGCAATACAAATGAAGTTGTCGATCAAGTAACGACCATTTTAAACGGTATGAATCAAAAAGAATTTGAAGCCAAACAATTTACAGATTTTAAAGATCGATTTCAGTGGTTTTTAGGTCTGGCAATTTTTTTGTTAGTTATTGAATTTTTATTGTTGGAAAGAAAAACTGCTTGGATTAAAAATTTAAATCTGTTTAATGAAGATTAATTACACAATATTTAAAAACAGTGTTTTACTAAAGAATATATCTTGTGTTATACTTCTTTTAGTGACTACATTTTCTATTGATGCACAAGAGGTAAGTAAAGAAAAACAAGAAGCTATTAAGGAAGCTAAAGTATCATTAAGTGAAGCGAGTTATGAGTTGGGAAATGACAATTTTAATTTTGCCGAAGCAGCATATCGCGAGGCTATTGCATTAAATCCTAAGGAAGCTACAGGAAAATATAATTTGGGGAATGCATATTATAATAAAAAATTAAACGATGTAGCGATGTCACGTTATAAACAAGCTGCAGCTGTAGCAAAAACAAAATCAGATAAACACAGTGCTTTTCATAATTTAGGAAATACCTATATGAATGAGAAAAAATATCAGGAAGCAGTTGAATCCTACAAAAATGCCTTGAGAAATAATTCTAAAGATGATGAAACTCGTTATAATTATGCATTGGCAAAAGAACTTCTAGAAGATCAAGAAAAAAACGGAGGTGGTGATGATGATAAGGAGAACGAAGAAGATAACAAAGAAGATAAGAAAGAAAACCAAGATAATGAGAATAATAAAAAGGATGGAGAAGATGGTGATCAAAAAGATGAAAATGATGAAGGAGAAAAAGAGCAAGATAAAAAAGAAGGTGATGATAAAAAGGATAAAGGAAATCCTGATGAACCAAAAGAAGAACAACAAGAGCAACAAAAAACAGAACCGGGAAAACTTTCTCCTCAACAAGTAAAAAATTTATTAGAGGCAATGAATAATGAAGAGAAAAAGGTTCAAGATAAAATCAATGCTAAAAAGCAAAAAGGAAAAAAAATAAAATCTCAAAAAGATTGGTAATGAGACTTAAATCAGTTTTCATATTATTTTTCTTGTTGAGTATTGGACTAGTTCAAAGTCAAGTATCTTTTGTTGCTAAAGCGACTAAAAAAACTCTAGGAATTAACGAACAGTTACAGGTAGATTTTGAAATGAATCAAGATGGGGATAATTTTGTTCCACCAAAATTTAAAGATTTTAACGTTGTTAGAGGTCCAAACCAATCGGTTTCTCAGTCTTGGATAAATGGAAAAAGTAGTTATTCCAAAACCTACTCTTATATTTTAGCACCCAAATCTCAAGGGACGTTTACTATCAATCAAGCAACAATTGAAGTTGATGGCCAAATTTATAAAACAATTTCTTTAAATATTTTAGTAACAAAAGCAGTAACTATTCCAAAAGATGCGAATAATCCAGATTATTTAGCAATTGAAAATGTTCATTTAATAGCAGAAGTGTCAAAAATTAATCCTTATCTAAATGAAGCCATTACAGTTGTATATAAGTTGTACGTATCAAATGACGTTAGTATTACAAGGAGTTGGCAAGAAATAGAGACTCCAAAATTTGAAGACTTTTGGAGCCAAAATATTGCAGACAAAGGTAAGCAGCAAATTTTTGAAGGAACGTTTAGAGGGAAACCCTATCGATATGTAATCCTAAGAAAAGCAGTATTATATCCTCAAAAAACAGGAGCCTTAATTATTGAGCCCTTAACATTAGATATTCCTATAGATGTTCCAGGAAAATCAAGAGACATATTTGGTCGTAGAAGAATGACTCGTGTCAATAGAACAGTTTCTGCAGGAAAAAGAACAATTACGGTAAAACCTTTACCATTAGAAGAAAAGCCAGATAATTTTTCTGGAGCTGTGGGTACATTTAATTTTAACGTCTCAACAAATAAATCAACTTTAGATGCCAACGAAGCTTTAGAATTAAAAATAAAAGTAGAAGGGACAGGAAATTTAAAATTATTCAACTTACCATCTTTAAATTTACCTAGCTCACTAGAAGTATACGAACCTATTAGGGATAATAAAGTAGCAGTTAATATAAAAGGGATGAATGGTTTTATAAAGGATACATATACTGTTATTCCGCAATACAAAGGGAGTTATCCTATCCGACCTATAATATTTTCTTATTTTGATCCTGCTTTAAAAAGATATAAAACGGTTTCATCTGACGAAATAATAATACAAGTTGAAAAGGGCCCTGTACCCAACCAGCCTAATAAATTAAAAGATGCTGCAAGTAACGAAAACACTATTTCTTTAATCAATGATCAATTTAAATATATAAAGACTTCCACTAAATTAATTTCTATAAATCGACCTGTATTTTTTAAAACCTCTCTGTTTTGGTTTGTAACTGGGATTCCTTTTTTATTAATTCCATTCATTATATTAATTGGAAATACAAGAAGAAAAAGATTGAGTGATTTAGAAGGTAAACGGTTTAGAAAAGCAACAAAATTGGCTAAAAAATATTTATCAGAAGCAAAAAATAATTTAGGAAAACAAGAAGTATTCTATGAAGCTTTAGAACGTGCTTTACATAATTATTTAAGAGCTAAATTAGACATTGTTACATCGGAGTTTTCAAAAGAAAAAATCACAATTTTATTGGCCGAAAGAAAAGTTAAAGAATTGGTGGTTTTAGATTTTATAGCCCTTCTTAAAAGTTGTGAGTTTGCTCGTTATACTCCAACATCTGATGTTATGATGAAGCAGGATTACGAAAAAGCAATTGAAGTTATTTCTAATATTGATAAACAGATTTAATAATGAAAGGTACTATTTTAAAAATGTTAGGTTCTATAAAAAATACATTTTTAATTATTTTATTGTTTTTTACTGTTTTAACTTTTGCACAGAATAGATCTCTTTTCGAGCAAGGAAAATCACTGTATAAAGCCCAAAAATATCAAGAAGCAGTCAATTCTTGGATGAAAATTATATCCAATGAACAACATGCTTCAGAATTATATTTTAATTTAGGAAATGCACACTATAAGCTTAATAATATTGGTCCAAGCATCTATTATTACGAAAAAGCTTTATTATTAGCACCCAATGATGCTGATATAAAAAACAATTTAGCTTTTGCTGAAAATGCAAAAGTAGATGCCATTGAGTCTTTACCAAAAACCATATTTTATAAATGGTATCATACTATATCTGACGTACTTACTTTTGATGGATGGGCATACTCAACTGTATTGTTTTCAATATGTTTTATGTTATTTTTTTTAATTTACTATTTTTCATATTCAGAACGTATTAAACGATTGTTCTTCGCTGCTGCTGCTTTTTCTTTTGTTTTTATAGGAATGTCTCTTTCTATGGCTTATTCAATCTACGATGATGCGATTAAAAATCAACCTGCAATTATTTTTGCGGAAAGTATAGAAGTTAGAGAAGCACCGAATCTAGGTAGCGAAATATCATTTAAGCTTCATGAAGGCACCAAAGTTCAATTAGTTGAAAAAATTACTGACTGGGCCCTTATCGAGATTGCAAATGGGAAAGAAGGATGGATTCCATTTTCAGACCTTAAAGAACTGTAATAATTATTGTTTTTTTTCGGATTTATTGATGTCTAAAATGTCTTTTGGAATATCAATGTTTTCAATTTCTTCAATTAAATCAGGCAATATTAAGGGAGCTAAATTAGCAATAGGCTCATATAGATAAGAGTTGTTTTTTTTCTCTTCTGAAATCACATATTCGGTAGCATTCCATTCATTAAAAAACATAAAAATTACACTTACTATAAAAGCGGAGATAATCATATTAAAAACACCTCCAAGAAGCTTATTAAAAATACCCAAAAAAGCAAAATCTACTATTTTTGTTAAGAATTTTCCAGCCCAATTTACAATAATAACAATAGCTATAAAGGTAACAGCCATTGCAACAACGCTTGTTGTCTGTTCTTTCCAAGAAAACCATTCATTGATATAGTTAGCTGCATAGTCGGAAAAATAGACAGCGCCTATAATACCTAATACCAATCCTATTAAAGAAGCTAATGTTACAAAAAGTCCTTTTTTCGTTCCTTGAAAGAAAGAGTATATTAAAATGATCCCTAAAATAATGTCTAATAAGTTCATGCAATGAATTTAGTATAAAGATACATTATCTTTGCGATGTTTAAAAAAGGGTAGGTAATTATTTGAAACCCTAATTTATTGATAAATTAACATGGCAAGAGACGAAGAATTAAAAAAGCAATGGGAAGAATTGGTTGTGCTTTTAAGCAACCAATTTGCCGATGGGGATCCCTTAGATTTAGATGCAATTATATATATTATTGGATTGCAAGAAAAAGGAAATCTAAATACCAAATACAGTAAAGATGATAAACTTGATTTAATGCATATTGCTATTTGTAGACTTTTAGAACCTTTTGGTTATTATATTTTCGATTATTTTGACGAAGAAGGATGGCCACATTATAAAATACTAGAAGAATTACCATCATTAAAAGCTGGAGAGCAAAGTGTATTAATGAAAGAAGCAATTGTAAATTATTTTTTAGAAAAAGAGTTTATTAAATAAAAAACAAATTAGATAGGAACGATACGCTTTTCTACTAAATTTGTTGTGCTACAACTAAAAAAATGTAATTTTGCAATCTTGAAATATTTTAATTATGATTCACAAAATAAAAGAACATATAGCAGCAGTTGAGGCTTTTAATTCAAAGTCCCATGAGGAAGTGGAACAGTTTCGAATTAAATATTTAGGAAAAAAAGGGTTACTAAATGATTTCTTTGCTGAATTTAAAAACGTTCCAAACGAACAAAAAAAGGAATTTGGGCTAACTATTAATGAACTAAAAACCAAAGCCACCGAAAAAGTAACTTCCTTAAAAACACCTTTAAAAAGCGATGATGAAATAAAAGGAGTTTATGGAGATCTAACACGTCCAGGAGAACCTCTTGAATTAGGATCTAGACACCCAATTTCTATTGTAAAAAATAAAATTATAGATATATTTTCGCGCATAGGTTTCAATGTTTCTGAAGGACCCGAAATTGAAGACGATTGGCATAATTTTACAGCTTTAAATCTTCCTGAATACCATCCAGCGCGTGATATGCAGGATACTTTTTTTATTGAAAAAGATCCAGATGTATTATTAAGAACACATACTTCTTCAGTTCAAGTTCGTTATATGGAAAACAATAAACCTCCAATACGAACTATCTCTCCTGGAAGAGTATATCGTAATGAAGCAATTTCAGCAAGATCACATTGTTTCTTTCATCAAGTGGAAGGATTGTATGTGGATAAAGGGGTTAGTTTTGCAGATTTAAAACAAACTCTTCAGTATTTCACCACTGAAATGTTTGGTAAATCTAAAATACGCCTACGTCCTTCTTACTTTCCCTTTACAGAGCCAAGTGCTGAGGTTGATGTATATTGGGGATTGGAAACAGAAACTGATTATAAAATGACGAAAGGAACTGGTTGGTTAGAAATTATGGGTTGCGGTATGGTAGATCCAAATGTGTTAAAAAACTGCAATATTGATCCTGAAATTTATTCAGGATTTGCTTTTGGAATGGGAATAGATCGAATTGCTTTATTACTTCACCAGATTCCAGATATTCGGATGTTTAGTGAAAATGATGTTCGTTTTTTAGAGCAGTTTAAGAGTTTATAACATGTCATTTATTGTAAATTAAAGGCTCTCAATTATTTTTTATTCGTTTCCTCCTTCTGAATGAGAATAATAAAATATTATGAAGAAAGACATTATCATACCAATTGTTAAAAACATTCAGGTTGTTGCAACACATGAATGGGATAAAGATTTTTTAGCTAAAACTTGGATGGTTTATTTAATCAACAATCGTGAAGATATCATTGAGTCTGTTTTAGTAATGTCTAGAGGTACGAATAAAAATAAAAAAACATCCACCTTACGTCACGGTTTGGGTGATTTACTGCCTCATACAGGATCAAAAGTTGAATTGATTTCTGACGAAGTATTAGGATTTACCAACGAATATGTAGTAACTTTTTTTGTTGAAGAAAAACTTTTTGATAGAACATTTACGTTCAATCCTTATAGCATAAAAGAAAAGAACGTAGTTTTTATTGACTTAATGGGTCAAGATTGTGTTTTGGCGGTGTAATTAATCCAACTTATCAGTAAGCGCTTTAAAAACATTTTTTGCATTCTTACCTTCATATAAAATACTATAAACAGCATTTATTATAGGTGTTTTTGCATTTTTTTCTTTATCCTGATTAAGAAGATAAGCACTTTTTGTAGCATAATAACCTTCGGCAATCATACTCATTTCCATTTGTGCGCTTTTAACGGTATATCCTTTTCCAATCATATTGCCAAACATGCGATTTCTACTAAATGTAGAATAGCCTGTCACTAACAAGTCTCCAAGGTATGCAGAACCATTAATATCGCGTTTCATTTTATAAATTTTCTTTACATACTTCTTCATTTCTCGGATTGCATTACTCATCAACACACTTTGAAAGTTATCGCCATAACCTAAACCATGTGCAATTCCTGCAGCTATTGCATAAATATTTTTGAGCATAGCAGCATACTCAGTCCCAATAATATCTTCACTGGTTTTACATTTAATATAATCACAACTAAGATGATCTGCTACGATTTGTGCTTTTTTATCGTCGGCACAGGCAATGGTTAAATATGAAAGTCGCTCTAATGCCACTTCTTCTGCATGACAAGGCCCTGTAATTACACCAATATCTTTAAAGGGTATTTTTAAATTACTAAAGAAATGATCTCCTACTATCAAACTCGTTTCTGGAACAATTCCTTTAATTGCAGAAAAAACAATTTTTCCTTTTAAAGATGTGTTTAATTTTTTCAACTCGGCGTATAAGAAAGCAGAGGGAATTACAAAAATGAGATAATCTGCATAAATTACCATTTTATTAATGTCGTTACTAAGTTTTAATTTAGAAATCTCAAACTCTACAGAACTTAAATAATTTGGATTATGCTTGTCTTTTTTAATGTATTCTAATGCGGTTTCATTTCGCATATACCAACCAACTTCTTCTAGGTTTTCACTAAGCATTTTCACAATAGCGGTAGCCCAACTTCCTCCTCCAAAAACTGCAAACTTTGGTTTATTTGACATAAATAAATAGTATTAAATTCAAAAATACGGAATATTAACAGGCTCTACAAACCATGTTATATATTGCTTTTTTTATAGAAATTCATCTCATCAATATAGTGCCAAACATTTTTGCTTAGCATTGGTTTAATATTTTTATTTAGCGCGATACCCTTTCTAATAAATGTGGATGATAACTCAACTTTTGGAGCGTTAATAAACGTTACTGAATTATTTTTGTTTAGAATTGAATTTGAATTATCTTCAGTATTCTTTGAAATTCGTGGATATATAAATATAGGATACCTTTCTAAAATCACTTCATAATTCTTCCATTTATGAAGATTCTTAAGATTGTCTTCACCCATTATTAAACAAAACTCTTTAGTTGGGTGTTTTTCCTCTAAAACCGTTAAGGTATTAACCGTGTAATTTGGTTGTGGAAGATCAAATTCTACAGTACTTGCTTTTAATTTTGGATACGATTCAGTAGCGATTCGAACCATGGCCAATCGATGAGTGTCTTCTAACAAAGTATTCTTTTTTTTATGTGGATTGTGCGGAGTCACCACTAACCAAACCTCATCTAGTCCGGAAAATTCTGCCATGTGGTTGGCAATTATCAGATGTCCAACGTGAATGGGATTAAAGGTGCCAAAAAATAAGCCAACCTTTTTATTCATAGGAATTGTTTATATAGTTTTTAACTAATATTTCAGCTTCTTTTAAAGCAATATCCAAGTCAATATTTTCAATTATAAAGTCAAATTGTGGAGCTGTTGCTAATTCTACTGACGCTTTTGCAATTCGCATATTAATTTTTTCTTCACTTTCAGTTTTACGCTTTTTTAACCTTATTTTAAGCTCGTCCACACTTGGTGGTTTTACAAATACGGATAAGGTTTCGGAAGGGAATTTCTTTTTAATTCGCAATCCACCAACCACATCAATATCGAAAATAACGTTTTTACCCATTGACCAAATACGCTCGATTTCCGTTTTTAATGTTCCGTAAAAATTATCTCGGTAGACTTCTTCCCACTCTAAAAAATCACTATTTTTTATGTGTTGTTTAAATTGCTTTAAACTAATATAATAATAATCTTTACCATGAATCTCTCCATTTCTAGGTTCTCTTGAAGTAGCAGAAATAGAAAAATCTAAATTTAATTTCTCTTGTTTAAGTAAATGTTGAACGATGGTAGTTTTTCCACTTCCAGATGGTGCTGAAAAAACGATTAATTTTCCTCCTTTCATTATAAAACGTTTAAAGCTTGTTCTTTTATTTTTTCTAATTCATCTTTCATTTGTACTACCAATTGTTGCATGACAGCGTGATTTGATTTTGATCCAATTGTATTGATTTCCCTACCTATTTCTTGACAAATAAATCCGATTTTTTTTCCGTTGGAATCAAAAGAATTTAAGGCTTCATTAAAGTAGTTTAAGTGATTTTTTAAACGCACTTTCTCTTCAGTAATATCATACTTTTCTAAATAATAAATCAACTCTTGTTCAAAGCGATTCTCATCAACAGCTTCTTTTAAATTACCTACTGATTTTCGGAGGCGATCTTTAACAATTTCAATTCTATCCGAATCAACATCAGTTACTTTTATTAATAAATTTGAAATACTATTAATTCGCATTTTAAAATCTTCTTCAAGAACTTTTCCTTCATCAGACCTATAGATATTAATAGCTATTAATGCTTCTTTAACTGCCTCTAAAATAGATTTAAATTCATCTGCATCAATTTCCTCTCGTTCGGTTTTCATAGCTTCTGGCATTCTTATAGCCATTTTTAAAAGCTCTTCATCGTCAACAGAAACAATATTTTTAAGTTGATTCATATATTGTCTTACTACTACTTCATTCACTTTCGCATTTGTTTTTTCTCCAGTGTTTTCAACATAAAGATTGAAATCTATTTTCCCTCGAACTAACGATTTTGAAATACTTTTACGAATAGCTAATTCCTTTTCTCTATAGGATGATGGAACTCTAGCATTTAAATCGATACTTTTACTATTTAACGATTTTATTTCGACGGTAATATTTTTGGTAGGTAACTGGATTACTGATTTGCCATACCCGGTCATTGACTGAATCATAAACTATTTATTAAAAGAAGCAAAGGTACTAAATTAGTGCGGGAGTGTAATAACTTAGATCACTTTGAATCTTTTTTTAATATGGTTTTTAATAAATAAGCACCTAGTTAAAGCTGCTAAAATCCAAACTATTATTTTTGAATTTTTAAAAAGGAAACTGTTCTTTTCTCACTGTAATAAGTTTTGTTAGATTCATGAAAACCTACATGTCCTCCGTGTAATGGAGTTTCTAGAAAAATATATTTTGAACTTTTTGCAATTTCAAAAGGAAAACAATCGGGGTTCAAAAAACTATCGTTTTTTGCATTTAAAATCAACACAGGAACTTTAATGTTAGGTAAAAATTGATTGCTACTGTTTTTTTCATAATATTCATAGGAATCTTTAAAACCATGCGCCTTGGAAGTGTAAATATCATCAAAGTCCTGTAAGGTTTTGATTTTTTTTAAATCTGAATCAAGCATTTTATCAGGATATTGCTTCATTTTTAGTTGGTATTTATTTCGCAAGCTTTTTAGAAAAACGGTTCTATAAGGCCAATTTTCCTGTTTATTTAAGCTCTCTAAAGACCCCCTTAAACACGTAGGTACTGAGATTGCTACTCCTTTTTTTATTTCCTTTGGTATATTTTTTCGTTCACCTAAATATTTTAAAAGCAAATTTCCTCCTAAACTGAATCCTACTAAAACAATTTCTTGATAGTGATCTTTTTCTAAGATATGATTAATAATCGATTCTAAATCGTCTGTTTTTCCAGAATGATAGGATTGATATTTTGTATTATCCTCACCACTACAACCTCTAAAATTCATAGCGGCAATATCCCAATGATCATTCAATAAAGCCTTAGCAGCACTTTTTATATAAATTCTTTGAGCATTTCCCTCTAATCCATGAAGTAAAATAGCTACTTTTTTTATAGGCTTTTTAGCATAAGACCAATCTATATCAATAAAATCATTATCAGGCAGTGTAACACGTTCTCTTTTCTGGATTAGGCTAGGAGAAATTCTTAATTTTGCAGAATATATCGTAGAAAAATGCCCATTTCTAAAAATAAAGGAAGGTTGGTAATCACTTTTTATAAGTGGCATTTTTTTTTGCAAAGTAATAAATTACTATATACTGTTGTGCATTTTCATTAAATTACATTTAAAATTAACAAATATTTTCGATTTCTAACTCAATTTTAAAGGAGAACCGAAACTTTTTTAGCTATTTTTTAATAATAGTATAAAAAGTTTAAAATGAACAACGAGTTATCATAGATATTTTAAAAAGTATTTTATTTTTGAAAAAAAATTAAAAAATGTATTTAAAAGAATTCGAAGTTCGTTGGAACGATCTCGATGCAAATCGTCACTTAGCAAATAGTAGTTATATAAATTTTATGAGCCATACCCGCCTTAGCTTTATGATGGAGAAAGGTTTTGGACAAGGAAATATGGTTAAAAATCACATTGGTCCAGTAGTTTTTTATGAACATATGTTTTATTTTAAAGAAATTTTTCCTGGTAAACCCGTTCGTGTTTCTTTAGAATTAAAAGGGATTTCTGAAGGAGGTATGTATTTTGAATTTCAACATAATTTTTATAACGCAGAAGGTATAAACATGGCTCGATGTAATATGATGGGGGGGTGGATTGATCTTCAATCTCGAAAGTTACGCGATGTACCTGAACTTCTTTTTTCTGCCTTAAATAGTTTAGATAAAACAAATGATTTTAGAGTTCTAACTAATGAGGATACTAGAAAGCACAAGCAATTCCCAGAAGATTTATAACTATGTGTTTTTCGGCTTTCTAGTGGATAGAAATACTCCTATAAATATTAATATTGCTGCACCAATTTGAATCGGACTTAGCGAATATGAATCAACAATAATAGCAAACAAAACTCCAACTATAGGTTGTAAGTATATAAAAACTCCTATGGTTGAGGGTTGCAATTGTTTTAAAGCATAAATATTTAAAAGAAATGTAAAAAAGGTTGCTCCTATTACAACGAATGCTAATTTGAAATCTGAACTAATAAATAGTTGAGACCATTCAACTGCAGTAAATTCATTGATACCAATAGGAAAGCTAATAATAGATGCAATTAAAAAAAACCATTTCATTAATGTGATAGGTTTGTATTTTTTAACGAGTGGTTTAGCTATAATGAAATAGGTGGAATACGCAAAAGCACCCCCTAAAAATAAAATATTCCCTAATGGGATATTAGCTGCATTGTTCTGTGTTTTAATGCCGAAAAATATTAATAATAAAGCTCCAATAAGCCCTGAACTAATTCCAATATATTTATGCCATGTGTTTTTTTCTTTTAAAAATACAGCTGACATTATTAAGATAATAACAGGGGTTAAAGTAATTATAATTGAACCATTAATTGGGGTCGACAAGCTTAATCCTTTAAAAAGCATCGTCATATTTATGGACATTCCAAACAGGCCACAAGCAATAAAACGAAGCATATCGCCTCTATCTATTTTTTCTGAAGGAAAAAATAAACTCAATAGTATAAAAAGAACTGCAGCACCACTAATTCGAAAAAAGCTAAATCCAAAAGGCTCGATTACTTCTGGCATTAGATTTTTACCAATCGTAAAATTAATACCATAAATGGAATTAGCAGCTATTGCTGCAAGAATAGCTAAGTTCTTTTGATTCATTAAATAGTTAACTCTAATTAGTATTAAAAATAGTTATAATTATTAAAATAATGAATGTTTTGCAGCTGCAACTACGCCCTTATTATTTCCAATAAATATTTTTTTTTCATTTATTAAAATAGGGCGCTTTAAAAAAGTATAATGTTCTAATAATAACTTCTTATAACCAGCTTCTTTTATTACTTGGTCTTTTAAACTACGATCATTATATAATCTTGCTCGCTTATTAATTAATAATTCGTAACTTTTAGAAAATTGATACAGTTCTTCTAATTCTTTTTCAGATACTGGATTTGTTTTTAAATCTTGTTTAATAAAGTCTTTAGGAAGGTTTAACTCTTTTAAAATTCGTTTATTAGTATCACAAGTTGAGAGGTAATATATTTTTTTCATTTGTTATTTTATGACCATTAGAATATTTATCAATTAAATACATACTACAAAGTAATCTAAAAAAGTATTAAGAATTGTATATTTTTGCTATAAAATAAAACAACATGGATTTTACTTTTGACATTGCTTTAAAAACAAGAATATTATTTTATAAAACTTTAGAAAACCTAACTTTAGATCAACTTAACACAAAACCTAAAGGATTTAATAATACCATTTTTTGGAATATAAAACACGTTGTGATTACACAACAATTATTAATCTACAGATTATCTGAATTACCTGTTTTAGTCACTGAAACAGAGATTGGAACATATAAAAAAGGAACGAAATCGGAAAGTAAAGCAACAATTGAAGATATTGAATTATTAAAATACCAGCTCTTTTCAACACTTGAAAAAACAAAAGAAGATTATCAAAAAGGCTTATTTAAAAAATATACTGAATACACAGTCTCTACTAAATCAATTCTAACTAGTATTGACGAAGCTTTAGCATTTAATAACTCCCATGAAGGAATTCATTTTGGATATATTTTAGCAATGAAAAAAATACTCTAAAGATTAGTATGGCCTCCTTCATTGTTATTGTGTTTTGTATTTCGATTTTAGATAATCTTGATGTTAGTTATAAAAATTCCAATAGGGTTTATTTAATGACTCAATAAATACCACCATAACCTAAAAGTTGAATTGTAATTTTCCGTTTATTTATTAAAAAACAACATTCAATTTTTAGATAACTCTTATATTTGCACAAAATTTAATTTTAACTTTATAAACACACAAAGTTTTATGAAAGATAGCATAAAAGAATTCATTTCAAAAGTTGAAAAAATGAATCCTAACGAGCCTGAATTTATGCAGGCAATTACTGAAGTAGCTGAAGTTATAATTCCCTTTATAGAGGAAAACAAAGAATATCAAGGTAAAAAGTTATTAGAACGAATGGCTGAGCCAGAACGAACTATTATGTTTAGAGTTTCTTGGACTGATGACCGTGGTGAAATTCAAGTAAATCGTGGATATAGAGTGGAGTTTAATTCTGCAATAGGACCTTATAAAGGTGGTTTGCGTTTTCATCCATCTGTAAATCTTAGCATCTTAAAATTTTTAGGTTTTGAACAAGTATTTAAAAATAGCTTAACTACACTTCCGATGGGAGGAGGTAAAGGAGGATCTGACTTTAATCCCAAAGGGAAAACAGATGCTGAAGTGATGCGTTTTTGTCAAAGTTTTATGACAGAATTATCAAGACACATAGGTCCAAATACCGATGTTCCTGCTGGAGATATAGGAGTAGGAGGAAGAGAAATAGGTTTCTTATTCGGACAATATAAACGTCTAAGGAATGAGTTTACTGGTGTTCTAACTGGTAAAGGCCTTTCTTATGGTGGTTCATTAATCCGTCCCGAAGCTACTGGATATGGTAATGTGTATTTCGCTAAAAATATGTTAGCAACAAGAGGTGATTCTTTTGAAGGAAAAACTGTTACTATTTCTGGTTCAGGAAATGTAGCTCAATATGCTGCAGAAAAAGTAATTCAATTTGGAGGCACTGTCTTAACATTATCGGATTCCGGAGGATACATTTATGATGCAGACGGAATTAATACTGAAAAACTAGCTTTTGTAATGGAGCTTAAAAATGTAAAACGTGCTCGTATAAGTGAATATGTTTCAAGATATCCTTCTGCTAAATATGTTGCTGATGAGCGTCCGTGGAATATTAAATGCGATATTGCTTTACCTTGCGCAACTCAAAATGAAGTTAATAAAAAAGAAGCTCAAGTACTTATAGATAACGGATGTTTTTGTGTAGGAGAAGGTGCTAATATGCCTTGTACTCCAGAAGCAATTGAACTTTTTACAGAAAATAAAATATTATTTTCTCCAGGAAAAGCATCTAATGCCGGAGGTGTAGCTACTTCAGGATTAGAAATGTCTCAAAATTCACTTCGTTTAAGTTGGTCAGCAAAAGAAGTAGACGATAAACTACATACTATTATGAATGATATTCATGATGCTTGTGTAACCTATGGGAAAGACGAATCAGGATATGTTGATTACGTGAAAGGAGCTAATATAGCAGGTTTTGTTAAGTTGGCAGATGCAATGATAGCACAAGGTATTGTTTAATTAATATTTGAATAAAAAGAAAAAGGTTGTCTTTTAAAGACAACCTTTTTCTTTTTACCCATAAATCAAAATAAATAGTATTTTAGCTTGTTATACTTAGAGAAATAATTTACTATGAAGCAATTAGTAAGAGTCGTATTAATATTACAGATCTTTTTTTTACAAGCCCAGAATTTTGAAAATAGTTGGACTGGTTATTTCTCTTATGTATCTATTAAAAGTATTTCCCAAGGGAATGATAAAATTTATGCTGCCGCTGAAAATTCAATCTTTACTTATGATCTATCTACTGAAGAAATTAGCAGTATATCAACGATAAACGGATTATCTGGTAATACAATTTCTACTGCTTATTACAGCGAAAATAATGGACTGTATATTATTGGTTATGAAAATGGGTTAATAGAAATTGTAATTGATGGTGAGGATAATGTATTAAAAGTAGTGGATATTCTAGATAAAACTACCATTCCGCCAAATATGAAAATTATCAATCATTTTAATGAGTATAATGGGAGGTTATATATTTCTACAGGATTTGGCATATCTGTTTACAATTTAGAAACATTAGAGTTTGGAGACACCTATTTTATTGGAGATTTAGGAAGTCAAATTAATATTACTCAAACGACAGTAAAAGGAGACTTAATTTATGCATCAAGCTCTGAAAATGGAATTAAAAGTGCTTTAGTGGCTGATGAGAATATTATAGATTATCAACAATGGGCAACAGTAATTGAAGGAGGATATAAAGGAGTTCAATCTTTAGGAGTCGAATTATACGCGGTTAATAACAGTAACGCTATTTTAAAATTTGATTCGGATGTTGGTTTTTTACAAATAGATACTTTTCTATCTCCTGTAGTAGATTTTAGAGCTTTCTCAGGAGTGTTAACAATAACCACTAAAAGCTCTATTCAATCTTTTTCAGAGGGCTATGTCTTGATCAATGAAGTAACTTCTTTATTTGATTATGATTATTTATTGCAAACAGGGTATGCCTTTAATAATTCTTTTTATTTAGGCACTACGGATTTAGGAATGCTAATAGTTCCTTTTAACGTAAATCGAGCTCTTCAAGTTTTACCAGAGGGGCCTCTTTATAATCAACCTTTTACAATTGAAGCTTCACCTGGAAAGTTATGGGTTGCATTTGGTGATGTAGATTTAACATTTAATCCATATCCTTTAACTCGAAAAGGAATTAGTAATTATCGAAACGAAAGTTGGACTAATATTAAGTATGACAGTTTAAGAGATTTATTAGGTGTTGAAGATGTAAATGATTTAGTTTTTATTAAGAGTAACCCAAATAATCCTAATGAAACCTATATGAGTTCATACCAAAAAGGGTTACTAAAAATTAAAAACCAAGATCCTACTATTTTATACAATGAAACTAATAGTCCTTTAGAAATTCCAGGTGGAAATGAAGCTTTGGGAATTAGATTATATGGTTCTGATTTTGATAAACAAGATAACTTTTGGTTTGTACAATCTAGAATTGACAAAGGCTTAATTAAATTAACTCCAGAAGGACAATTTCAAACAATTGATATTTCAAATATAATTAATGCAGAAGACGAACTAGCCCTAGGAAATTTAGTTGTTAGTAGAGAAGGTTATGTTTTTTTTGGTGCTGTATCAAGTGGTTTAGTTGGTTATAACCCTACTACCAATGAATTTAATAAAATTGGAGAAGAGTTAGGAAATGGAAATTTACCATCTACAGATATAAAAGCATTGGCATTTGATAATCAAAATAGATTATGGATCGGAACAAGAAAAGGACTTCGTGTTTTATATAATGCGAGAAATTTTTTTGAAAGTGGAGCAGATATAGATAGTCAACCCATTATTATTTTAGATGATGGAGTGCCCCAAGAGCTCTTATTTCTTCAATCAATTACAGATATTGAAGTAGATGGATCTAATAACAAATGGATATCTACAGCAACTTCAGGAGTGTTTTATTTATCCTCTAACGGACAAGAAACTTTGTTAAGATTTACGTCAGCTAATTCTCCTTTACCATCAGATAACGTGCTAGATATCTCTATAGACGATGCGGATGGAACTGTATATTTTGCAACTAAAAATGGTTTAGTAGCTTATGACGGAACTTCTACTGCTTCAAGAGAAGATTTAGAGAGTGTTTATGCATATCCAAACCCAGTGCGACCTAACTATTTTGGTAATGTTACTATTGATGGACTTACTGCAAAGGCAAATGTAAAAATAACAGATATCACAGGTAACTTAGTTTTCGAAACGACCTCACAAGGAGGTAGTGTAGAATGGGACACTACCGCTTTTGGAAAATACAAAGTAGCTTCCGGTGTTTATTTAGTTTTAATAACATCAGATGATAATCTGCTAACTAAAGTGGCAAAAATTATGATTATTAGATAATGGTTATAACTACAAAAGCCATCGTTTTTTCTTCATTAAAATATGGAGAGTCCGATCTAATTGTTAAGTGTTTTACCGAATCTTCAGGATTAAAAAGTTATTTGTTAAGGAATGTCTTAAAGTCTAAAAAGGGAAAATTAAGATCTTCTTATTTTCAATTATTATCATTGATAGAAATAGAGGCATCTCATAAAAACAAAGGTACTTTAGAGCGAATTAATGAAGCTAAAATGTTTTATCCTTATCAATCTTTACATACCAATATGGTGAAGAGCAGTTTGGTGATTTTTTTAGCTGAAATTTTAAGTAATACTATAAATGAAGAGGCTGAAGATAAAATCCTTTTTCACTTTATAGAAAACTCGTTACGTTGGCTTGATAATTCTAAGGATATAGCAAATTTTCATATTTCATTTTTATTGAAATTAAGTTTGCATTTAGGTTTCTATCCAGATACCTCTTCCATTGTAAAACCCTATTTTAATTTATTAGAAGGAAATTTTCAAGATATAAATACAGGAAAACATGTTGAAACGGGTACTGTAATTGTTCACTTAAAGATGTTTTTCGGCATGGATTTTGATAAAATTAACGGAATAAAACTAACAAAACAACAACGTTTAGACCTGTTGACTTTAATGGTGCATTATTATCAATTACATTTGCACGGTTTTAAAAAGCCGAAGTCACTTTTAGTTTTAAATCAAATATTCGAATGAGCATTAAGATATCATCAATTATATTCTTTTTTATTTTATCCATTTCTTCAAATTTTGCTCAAAGCATTAAAGTATTAGACGAAGATTCTCAAGAACCAATCTCTGGTGTAGCTGTTTTTAATAATGATCAATCGATAACAGGAGTTACCGATTTAGATGGGAATATTGATATTTCAAACTTTTCTAAAATTGAAAAAATTAGTTTTCAACATATCTCACATATCAATACAGTGTTAACTAAAGGGGAAATAATCGCTGCTGAAAATAAAGTAATGCTAGGTGCAGACTCTAGTGCTCTAGAAGAAGTAATTTTATCAGTTTCAAAATTTGAACAGAAAAAAGCTGAAATACCCCAAAAAATTACAAGTATAACTAGCGAGGATATTATGTTTTCAAATCCTCAAACTTCAGCAGATTTATTAGAAAGTAGTGGTAATGTTTATATTCAAAAAAGCCAATTAGGTGGAGGAAGTCCTATTATTCGTGGTTTTTCAACAAATAGATTGTTAATTGCTGTTGATGGTATTCGTTTTAATACAGCTATATTTAGAGGTGGAAATGTCCAAAGTGTGATATCAATCGATCCTTTTACTGTAGATCGCACAGAAGTTATATTAGGACCCGGGTCAGTTGTTTACGGAAGCGATGCCATGGGGGGTGTTATGAATTTCTATACTAAGAATGCAAAATTTTCTTTTAAAGAAGGAATTTCTCTATCAGGAAATGCAATTGCAAGGTATGCAACTGCAAGTGAAGAAAAAACGGGACATATAGACTTTAATATAGGCTTAAAAGAATGGGCATTTTTAACTAGTCTTTCTTATACTGATTTCGATGATTTAAGAATGGGGAAATATGGTCCTGACGATTATCTAAGACCTGAATATGTTGAGACCATTAACGGAGAAGATGTTATTGTCACTAACGATGATGCAAGATTACAAGTCCCAACAGGTTATGATCAGATTAATGCAATGCAAAAAATAAGGTTTATGCCATCTGATAAATGGGATTTTAATTTGGGCTTATTTTATACAAGCACTAGCGATTATCCCAGATATGATCGTTTAATTAGAGAGAAAGATGGACAATTAAGAAGTGCAGTTTGGGATTATAGTCCACAAAAATGGATAAATGGAAACCTTAGAATCACTAATAAAGGAACCTCTTTTTACGATAAAAGTATTTTAACCTTATCCTACCAAAACTTTAAAGAAGGAAGAAAAGAAAGAGCTTTTGGAGATGATCTATTGTATGAAACTAACGAGAAAGTAAATGCATATACTTCTGCATTAGATTTTATTAAAAAATTTGGTAAAAGCAAATTATTTTACGGATTAGAGTATGTTTATAATAAAGTAAACTCAAAGGGAACAAAAACAAATATTAATAATAGAAATGTTACTGCAACAGCTTCTCGTTATCCAGATGGATCCACTTGGCAGTCAATGGCTGCTTACGTTAGTTTACAATCTAAGTTATCTGATAATTTTTCTTTTCAAGCAGGAGTTCGTTATAATCATGTATTATTATATGCCAATTTTGACACTCCTTTTTTTGACTTTTCTTTTACCGAAGCAGATATAAATACAGGAGCTTTAACAGGAAGTGCAGGAATAAATTGGCAAGCGAGTGATATTTTAAATTGGAGGATTAATTTTTCAACTGCTTTTAGGGCACCAAACATCGATGATGTTGGTAAAATTTTTGATAGTGAACCAGGATCTATTGTAGTGCCTAATCCAGACTTAAAACCTGAGTTTGCTTATAATGGTGAATTGGGGGCAACATTAAATTTTGAAAATATAGTAAGTATAGATATTACCGGTTATTTGACATTCTTGGAAGATGCCTTAGTTAGAAGAGATTTTAGTATAAATGGTCAAACTGAAATAATTTACCAAGGAGAATTGAGTGCTATTCAAGCCATACAAAATGGTGGTTCAGCGGAAATTTATGGTTTTGAAGCAGGAATAGAAATTAATTTTTCTAAAAAACTACAATTTACATCTCAATATAATTATACCGGTGGCTTTCAGTTAGAAAAAGATAATATTAAGGTTGCAGTAAGACATGTCGCTCCTCAATTTGGAAATGCCCATTTAATATGGGAATTAAAAAAATTAAAGCTAGATGCTTATACAAATTATAATGGACAATTTGATTATGACGATCTTGCTCCAGAAGAGCAAAGCAAAGCATATTTATATGCTTTAGATAAAAACGGGAATCCATATTCACCCTCTTGGTATACACTGAATTTTGGAATACAATATAAAGTAACCGAAGCCTTTCAAATAAACACTACGTTAGAGAATATTACCAACCAACGTTACAGAACCTATTCTTCAGGAATTACTGCTGCTGGAATTAATTTTATAGCTGCAGTTAGTTACCACTTCTAAAACTTTCTATTCTAAATATTTTGAATATAAATCAATATAGTATCTAATACTTTAAAACTGTATAGTAAATAGATAAACTTGAAGATCCTAAGTCATCGCATTCGTTTAGGATGGAGAATAGATAATTATATAATTGTTAGTGAGTTATCGCTTTTATAAAGTAGAATTGTATCAATCTCAACCAAAAGTTCACTCTCCATAGTTGTTTACAAACGTTTACAAACAACTATAAACGAAAGTAAGTAAGTAACAACCAACTATCATTTTGATTCGTTAATATGTTTGCATTATTGAATACTATAGGGTTGAATTAAAAATAGATTCAAGATTTAGATTCAATAAAAGATCCCCGGGATAAACTCGAGGACTAATTCTTAACTGTTTAACATTAAAATTAAAATCATGAACACACTCAGAAACAAAGTACAGTTGATTGGAAACTTAGGAAATGATCCAGAAATTATCAATTTAGATTCTGGAAATAAATTGGCAAAATTCAGTATAGCAACCAATGAATCTTATAAAAACCCAGAAGGCGAAAAAGTAACAGATACACAATGGCATAATGTAATTGCTTGGGGAAAAACAGCTGATATTATTGAAAATTATGTAACAAAAGGAAAAGAAGTAGCAATTGAAGGTAAACTAACTAGTCGTTCTTGGGAAGATAAAGAGGGTATCAAACGTTATACTACAGAAGTAGTTTGTAATGAGTTGTTGATGTTGGGAAACAAATAAAATTTGTTAAATAAGAGCAAGGCTGTTTAAATAACGTCTTTTTAACCCAAAATAGTTTGAGGATTAAAGACACGGGGAGTTATTTTTAAACAGTCTTGTTTTATTAAAAAAGATAAAAAAATTATAATTTTTAGTCATCATTTAAAACCATATGGCACAATTTTGTTTTTAACACTTTTGCTTTTCAGTGGCAATAGGAATACTATTTCACTAAAAATAAAACTAGTATTAAATTAGTTAAAAAACTAGTTTAAAATTATTATTAAGATTTATTCTAAATAAGTTTGTGTAATTTAAAATTGTGCATTATTTTTGCACTATCAATAATTAGTCTAAATAAAAATAAATAATGAAAAATTTTAAATTAAGTTTTACTATATTATTATCTATAATAGTAATGTCTTGTTCATCGGATGATGAGAATTCAAATATTTTTATAGAACCTGTAATTACCGCCCCTGCTACCTATTCCTTTTTTAGGGATGGAGAAAATGCAGTATCTTATAGTGGTCAAATTACAAGAATAGAGATGGCAAGTCAAATTGCTTCTGCTATAAAAGATCCTTTAAAAACACAAGCTGAACTTGATGCTATGTTTTCACACATAGAGGGTGCTAGTGATTTTGAAGACTTACCTGGATTAGAATTAAATAGTTCTAGTAAAAATGTTAGAAGTAAAACTGCAGCATCAGTAGATTATTTTTCTTCTAACACGACAGTTTCAAATGCATTAAAAGCAGATTTTGATAGCTACATTGGAGAACAGGTTCAAGAAGTATTTCCAAACTGGGACAATGTTGCAAGTGCAGGAAATTCTGGACAATTACAAGAAAATGGAGGTGGATCAACTCGCTATATTAATGGTAAAGGTTTGGAGTATAACCAAGCTTTTGCTAAAGGGCTGATCGGTGCATTAATTACTGATCAAATATTAAATAATTACTTAAGCCCATCAGTTTTGGATGCAGGTGATAATATAGTAAATAATGATAACGATGTTCTTGACGAGGGTAAAGATTATACCACAATGGAACATAAATGGGACGAAGCTTTTGGATATTTATATGGGGCAGAAGAAGACCCTCAGAATAATATTCCTGTTTTAGGAGTAGATGATTTTTTAAATAAATATTTAGCTAAAGTAGAGGGCGATCCAAGTTTTGCAGGCATTGCTGGAGATATTTATGATGCTTTCAAATTAGGTAGAGCAGCCATAGTCGGAAAAAACTACACACTTCGTGATGAGCAAGTAAGCATATTAAGAGAAAAAATATCTTTGATTATAGCAGTACGATCAGTTTATTACTTACAAGCCGGTAAAACATATATAGCGGAAAATAATCCTGCAAAAGCATTTCATAATCTTTCTGAAGGATATGGATTTATTTTTAGTTTACAGTTTACTCGCATTCCAAATACGAATTCACCTTATTTTGACAAACCACAGGTAGATGGTTTTATAGATCAATTAATGGCAGGAAACGGTTTTTGGGACTTAACATCGGAAACATTAGACCAAATGTCTGAACAAATTGCTGCAGAATTTGGTTTTACTGTTGAAGCAGCAGCAGATGATAACAATTAATTTTTTTAATTAACCAAGAAGTAGTTGCCGTGTATTTTTTTATATGGTAACTACTTACTAATTTCGCAATTATTTTAAAATATAAAAGAGTAAAATGTTAAAAAATATTTCACTACTAACAATAGTATTAATAATCGTAATTTCTTGTAGTAAAGACGATGATACAACTGATTTGGGAAATAATGATGATTTTAATAGAAAAGCTATGCTTTCAAATATAGCAGATAATATTATTATACCTTCATATCAAGATTTAAATACAAAATTAGAAGTCTTAGCCTTTACAAAAGATGATTTTATTACTGATCCAAACACAGAAAATTTATCAGCCCTAAGGACATCTTGGCTAAACGCTTATAAATCATGGCAATTCGTTGAAATGTTCAATATTGGTAAGGCTGAAGAAATCTCGTATCATTTTCAAATGAACATATATCCTACAAATAATGACGACATAAAAAGCAATATAAGTTTAGGAGTTGCAGACCTAGAGCATCCAAATAACAATGATGCGGTAGGCTTTCCTGCTTTAGATTATATGTTATATGGTATAGAGGACACAGATTCTGCCATACTTAATAAGTATACAATTGATTCCGAAAGTGAAAATAACAAACTCTACCTATCGGATCTAGTAGTACAAATGAAAAGTTTAACAGGAATTATTTTGAATGACTGGACATCATCATATAGAGATGTTTTTGTTAATAGTACATCTAATACTGCTACTAGTGGTTTTAATCAGTTCGTAAACGACTATATTTATTATTATGAAAAAGGTTTGAGAGCCAATAAAATTGGAATTCCTGCAGGGAATTTTTCTTCAAATCCACTACCAAATAAAGTAGAAGCATTATTCAATAAGGAGTCATCTAAAATTCTAGCATTAGATGCACTTAATGCAGTACAAAATCTATTCAATGGTAAATCGTATAATACCAATTCTCTCGATAGTAGTTTTAGTGATTATTTAAATTATCTAAATAAATCTGATTTAGTTACTTTAATAAATAATAAATTAGATCTAGCAAGAGAAAAAATAAATCTACTTGATGATGATTTTTCTATGCAAATAAATGAAGACAATACAAAAATGACGAATGCTTACGATGCTTTACAAACGGTAGTTGTTTTATTGAAAGTTGATATGCTACAAGCTTTTAATATTAGTGTAGATTATGTGGATGCTGATGGTGATTAATTAATAAACATATAAAACTTAAAAAGGTTGCTTGTTTAAAAAGCAACCTTTTTTGTATTATGATATTTAATTTAAAGACATATTTAAGTAAAAATTATAGTGCATCTCCTCTAATCATTTTTCGGATTGGTTTTGGGTTTATGATGTTGTATAGCATTATTAGGTTTTGGTCTAAAGATTGGATCAATACTTTATACCTTCAACCCAAATTTCATTTTACTTATTACGGTTTTGAGTGGGTAAAACCTTTAGGTAATTTAACGTATTTACTTTTTTTTATCTGTGGTTTATCTGCATTGTTTGTTGCTTTAGGATTTAAGTACAGAGTGGCCATAATTACTTTTTTCTTAAGCTTTACTTATATCGAGTTAATGGATAAAACTACGTATTTAAACCATTATTATTTTATAAGTATTCTTAGCTTTCTCTTGATTTTTTTACCTGCAAATAGTTCCTTTTCAATAGATTCATATCTGAAAAAAAAATCATATCGTTTAGTGCCAAAATGGTCTATTGATGCTATTAAATTATTGGTATCCATCGTTTATGTTTATGCGGGTTTAACTAAAATAAATTCCGATTGGCTATTTAAAGCAATGCCACTAAAAATATGGCTTCCTTCTAAATATGATTTACCTTTTATAGGAGAAACATTAATGCAACAAAATTGGTTTCATTATGCCATGAGTTGGTCTGGAATGATTTATGACTTAACAATACCTTTTTTATTACTTTACAAAAAGACAAGATGGTTTGCTTTTGCCTTGGTTGTTTTTTTTCATGTTTTTACCGGAATTTTATTCCCAATTGGCATGTTTCCATATGTAATGATAGTAAGTTCTCTAATCTTTTTTGAAGCGGGATTTCACCATAAAATTATTTTATTTTTAAAACGCATACTAAATTATTTTTTTAAATTAAAGCAAAAAATTCAAGTTAAAGAAATCTATAATTTTAAACATCAAAAAATAACAATTATAGTGCTTTCCTTATTTTTTATTGTTCAATTATTTCTTCCATTTAGATATGCTTTATATCCAAACGAATTATTTTGGACAGAGGAAGGCTATCGTTTTTCATGGCGCGTTATGCTTATGGAAAAAATGGGATATGCTAATTTTAAAATTACAAACAGCAAAACGGGTATTTTTTTTTACGTAGATAATCAAGATTTTTTAACACCTCTACAAGAAAAACAAATGAGCTTTCAACCTGATTTTATTTTAGAATATGCTCACTTCTTAGGAGATCATTTTAAAAGTAAAGGTCATAAAAATATACAAGTATTTGTTGAAAGTTATGTAGCTTTAAATGGCCGTTTGAGTCAACCTTTTATCAATAAGAATATCGATTTGTACCAACAAAAAGAAACGTTTAACCCAAAAGAGTGGATTTTACCATTTAACGATGAAATTAAAGGATTTTAATTTATTGATTGTAATGTGTTTATTGACACTAAACTTAATTGCACAAAACAAAGTATCAGGCTTTGTAAATAATGAGGAAGCAAACTCACCTATTAATAACATTGAAATATTTAGTAAAGAATCTGGTAAATTAACAACTACAAATAAAGAAGGCTACTTTGAATTTACAACCCACAAGAAAAAAATAACATTAATTTTTTTTTCCTATAGCTATAAAGTTGAAGAACAAACGATTACTATTTCTAAAGATACCATCATTAATCAAAAACTAGAAGTTCTCTCAGAAGAACTTTCCGAGGTACAAATCAAGATACGTAAAGCAAAAACTTTTGAAATAAAACGGTTAAAAGATGTGGAAGGAACTGCCATTTACGCTGGGAAAAAAACGGAAGTAGTTTTGGTGGATCAATCCATGGCTAATTTAGCTTCTAATAATGCAAGACAAATCTATAGCCAAGTTGCAGGTTTAAATATATATCAAAATGATGATGCTGGACTGCAGTTAAATATTGGAGGGAGAGGTCTAGATCCTAATAGAACAGCAAATTTTAACACTCGTCAAAATGGATACGACATTAGCGCGGATGTATTAGGTTATCCAGAAAGTTATTATTCTCCAGCAGCCGAAGCTTTAAAAGAAATACAAATAGTAAGAGGTGCGGCCTCTTTACAATATGGGACACAGTTTGGTGGGTTAGTTAATTTTATAATAAAATCACCAAATCCAAATAAACCCTTCGAGTTTATTACTAGAAATACCATTGGTAATAATAACCTGTATACAAATTTTACAAGTATTAGTGGAACAAAAAATAAATGGAGCTATTATTCATTTTTTAATTATAAGAAAGGAGATGGATTTAGACCCAATTCTAAGTTTGAATCAAAAAATATTTATGCTCATATAGGCTATCAAATTAAAAGCGCTACTAAAATTAGTGGAGAAATTACCTATTTGAATTATTTAGCTCAACAAGCTGGCGGATTAACTGATCAAATGTTTAATTCTAATCCTTTTCAGAGTAATCGGGCTAGAAATTGGTTTCAAGTAGATTGGTTGTTGTATAATTTAAAGTTTGAACATAAATTTTCAGAGAATATCAATTTTACTTTTAATGCTTTTGGTTTAAATGCTTCAAGATATTCTCTTGGTTTTAGAACGAATAGGGTTGACCAAATAGACCCTTTGGAAGAAAGAGATCTTATAAAAGGTGATTTTAACAATTTTGGTTTTGAAACAAGAATTCTAAATAAATATAAGCTTTTCAATAAAAAAGCTACAATGTTATTAGGTTTTAAATATTACAAAGCAGATAATACTGATCAGCAAGGACCCGGATCTGAAGGAACAGACCCAAATTTTGATTTTCAGTTGGAAGAATATCCTAATTACGGAAATCAGTCTAATTATACCTATCCAAATGTAAATATCGCGGTATTTGGAGAAAATATTTTATATATAAATGATAAATTATCGATTACTCCTGGATTTCGTTTTGAATATATAAAAACAGAAAGTAAAGGTTTTTATAAAAATATAAATACAGATGCAGCTGGAAACGTTATTTTAAACGAAACTATAGATAATAGTGAAGTAAGGAAGCGTTCGTTTGCACTGCTTGGTATAGGAATAGGATATAAGCCAGTTGATGCTTTAGAAATTTACGGTAATATTTCTCAAAATTATCGATCAGTTACCTTTTCAGATATAAGCATTATCAACCCTTCTTTTTCAATAAGTCCAAGCATTAGCGATGAAAAAGGTTTTACTACAGATCTTGGTCTAAGAGGAATTTTTAAAAATATAGTTTCCTATGATGTTGGAGTTTTTGGATTATTTTACAAAAACAGAATTGGCTTTATACAGAAAGCATTTCCTGATGGGAGTGTAAAAACGGTTCGTGGTAATGTTGGTGACGCTATTATTTATGGTTTGGAATCATTGATTGATTTTAATTTGAATAAATTATTTATTAAAGACAATGATTATAGTTTTAACTATTTTATTAATACATCAATAATAGATTCTAAATACACGGTATCTGAAGAAAATGGTGTTGAAGGAAAAAAAGTTGAATTCGTTCCTAATTTAAATTTTAAAACCGGACTAAAGTTTGGCTACAAAAACTTTTTATCCAATTTCCAGTACACGTACCTATCACAACAGTTTACAGATGCCACTAACGCTGTAGAGGGAAACTTAAGTGGAGTGATTGGTATAATTCCTTCTTATAATGTTTTGGACATTTCGTTTTCCTATACCTATAAAAAATTCAAATTAGAAGGAGGTGTTAATAATGTTTTAGATAACTATTATTTCACTAGACGCGCTACGGGTTATCCTGGGCCAGGAATTATTCCTTCAGCTAATAGAAATTTTTATATGACACTTCAAATTAAGTTATAAAAAGAGATTCAGAAAAATTTAAAATCTAGCCCTCCGCCAGTAGTAGTTTTATTTATTATTTAAAATTATGTAATCCAACACCTTTTTCATTAGATGCGCTCGGTCTAAACCTCTAACATTATGGGGATGCATAGGATAGCTTAAAAAATCTACTTGTACTTTATTTTTCACAAATTCTTGAAGTAAAGTCATCGTGTGTTGAGGTACCACAACAGGATCTATACTACCAATGATTTCTAGTAGTTTGCCATCAAGATTTTTTACATAATTATGAACTCTTGCTTTTTCGAAGCCTTCTTCATTGTCCTGCCAACGATCCATATAACGTTCACCATACATAATTTCATAGTATTTCCAATCGGTAACAGGGCCTCCGGCAACCGCTGTGGTAAATACTCCAGGATGTCTTAGCATCAGTGAATTTGCCATAAATCCGCCATAACTCCAACCGAAAACAGATAACCTATTTCCATCCACGTAATCCAAGGATTTTAAATAGTCCACTCCTGTTAATTGATCTTCCATCTCTGCTTTACCTGCTTGTCTATGAATAACACTTTCGAAAGCGAAGCCTCTATTTTCAGAACCTCGGTTGTCTATTGTAAAAACAATGTAATCTTGTTCAGCTGCCATCCATTGCATCCAAAGGTTAGAACCCCCTAACCATGAGTTGGTCACCATTTGGGCATGCGGACCACCATAAACATAAACTAAAACAGGATATTCTTTAGTTTCATCAAAGTTTGCGGGTTTTATTATACGACCAAATAAATCACTACCCTCTTTAGATGTTAAAGTAACAAATTCTGTAGTTCCTAATTGGTAGTCTTTAATTGGATTTTTAGAAGTGTAAATAGTCACTTCTTTTCCATCGTCAATTGACTTTCTTTTAAAGATTCTAGGAACATCTATACTAGTATAACTATCAATGATATACTTTCCATCAGAACTTAATTGTACCGTATGACTTCCTGCTTCTTCAGTTAAAGTTTCAAACGTTCCGTTTTTTACATTTACTTTATAAGCTTTTGTTTCTCTTGCATCGCTTCCAGTGCCTAATACAATTACGTTTTTCCCACTATTATCAAAACCAATAATTTCTTTGATGACCCAATTAAATTGTGTTAATTCCTTTTCATTTTTATTGTTGATATTGTATTTATAAAGGTTCATAAACCCATCACGTTCACTTAGCCATAAAAACTCGGAATTGTTGTTTGGCAAGAAAACTGCAGTATGTTCTGGTTCTACCCATTTATCATTTTTCTCTTCAAAAAGTGTTTTTATTTTCTTTCCTGAACTAGCGTCATACATCGTAAACCACATATGGTTTTGATCCCTATTTACTTCTGCTAAAAAAACATACTTTTCATCAGGAGACCAAGAAAGATTGGTAAGGTAATGTTCATCTGAAGTATCTATATCTAAATAAATAACACTTTGATTTTTCATAGAATACACACCTACTTTTGCAATTTCAGAACCCATTCCATTCATTGGGTATTTTATATTATTTAAAGACGCAGGAGTTGTTGTAATGTCTACCAAAGGATAATCCGTTACATTACTTTCGTCTTTTTGATAGAACGCCAAAAAATTTCCTTTCGGACTCCAAAAAGTACCTTTGGTAATTCCCATTTCGGAACGTGCTATAGCTTGTCCGGAAACGATGTTTTTGTCTTCGTAATTAGTTACAGCAATCTTTGAATTACTTACAGTTGATACATACAAATTATTCTCTATAGTATAGGCTATTGCATTTGCTGAAGTGTTGAATTCATTATTTTCAGATTCTGAAGGATATTTAATAACGTCTAAAACCTTTTTGTTTATATAATTGTATTGAAAGACGGTATTATTATGATTAAAAAAGACCTCTTCTGTAGTAATTTTTAAAAACGAATTAGGCATTCTTTTTAACTCTGGGAAAGCACTTTGTAGATCCTCTAATGTGAAAATTGCAGGACGTTTTTCAAGATTGTAATTGACTAAAACCGAATTGTTTTCAACAATAATAAAATCATCGGTATCATCAATCCATTGCATAGATTTTTGCTCAGGATATAACCCTTTGTAATATCCTAATACGGCATCTTCTAGGTTTAAATGCTTTACTTCTTGTGCCGTTATAACCGTTACAAATAAAAGTAATAGAATACTAATCGATTTTTTCATGATAATAAATATTTATAGTTCAAATTTAAGATAAATAATACTAAATATTTCCATCTTTTATTACTGAAGAAATTAAATTTTAAGTTAGCGTACTTTCTCTAAAATATTTTTCTTATTCGGTATTTAAGTCCATTATATGATAATTAGCCTCCAATAGTAATCATGCTTCTATTTTTAGAATGTAAATCGGGTTCTTTAAGTTTTTCAGGAGTATCCATGCCACCTCGAATTTTCAATTTACCAAGCACTGCTTTTTGAATAATGGGTGCAATAGATTTTCCTTCCCGAAACACAGTAAGTAAATCTGATTCTAAAGCTGAAAACAAACAGTTTTTTAGTTTTCCATCTGCTGTTAAACGCAATCGGTTACAAGAATCACAAAATGGATTGGTTACAGAACTAATGATGGCAAAACTACCTTTGTAGCCTTTTATTCTATAATTTTTAGAAGTATCATTGTCTGCATCTTTAATTCGTTCAACATTTTCAAGGGAAAAATGATTATTAACTCGTTCTAAAACCTCAGCATAGGAAACCATCTTATTTATATCCCATTTGTTACCATCAAAAGGCATAAACTCAATAAATCGAAATGAAATTGGAAAATATTTAGTTAAATTGATAAAATCTATAATCTCATCATCATTAAACCCTTTTATTAAAACCGCATTTATTTTTACATTAAATCCTTTCTCAATTAGTAATAGGATGTTATTATAAACTTTTTCAAACTGATTACGCCGCGTGATTTCTTTAAATTTACCTTCAGATAAAGTGTCTAAACTAACATTGATATTCTTAATATTATTCTCCTTTAACACATCAATATGTCTATCTAAGGTGATACCATTTGTGGTAATTGCGAGTTCAACTGGAAGAGAAGCTAACTTGCCAAGAATTACATGAATGTCTTTTCTTATTAGAGGTTCGCCTCCTGTTAATCTAATTTTTGTAACCCCATTTTCTACAAATGTTTTTGCAATAGCATAAATCTCATCGTAATTCATGATATGAGATTTAGGAGAAAGAGGGACTCCTTCCGCCGGCATACAATAGGTACATCTTAAATTACATCGCTCCGTAAGTGAAATACGTAAATAAGTATGTTTCCTTTTAAATTGATCGGTCAATATGGCTTGGTTAGTTTTCATGTGTCTTTAATATTTAAAAATTTGGTCACATGCGGTTCGCTATTAACCATTCCTTTAGGGATAAAAATTTTTAACATGCTCGTTTCATTAATCGTGTCGTGCACCTTTTAAAATTCTGAAAATATGTAAAACAGCAGGGAATATGGCATCCATTGACTCTTTAGCTCCATTTGTAGATCCTGGAAGTGCTAAAACTAAGGTGTTTCCTATAGTTCCCGCAACACTTCTAGATAACATGGAATATGGAGTTCGATCTTGCCCATAGGTTCTAATTGCTTCTTCAACTCCTGGTATTCTACGTTCAAGTAAAGGTAATAATGCCTCCGGAGTTACATCTCTTTTAGAAAGTCCTGTTCCGCCTGTATAGATAATTAAATCAAAATCTTGTTTTTGATACTGAATTGCTTTTTCTTGTATAATTTCATTTTCATCTGGAATGACGACATACTCAGTTATTGATACCCCACATTCTTCTAGTTTTTTAATAATCGCTTTTCCTGCTTTGTCTTCTTTTTGTCCTGCTGAAATAGTATCGGAACAAACAATCACCGCCGCATTTAAATCTTTTCTAAAACGATCTTTAAAGTCAGATTTACCTCCTTTTTTTTCTAATAATTTAAGTTGATGAATTTCAATTCCTTTATCAATTGGCTTTAACATATCGTACATGTTTAAAGCCACCACACTGGCTCCATGCATTGCCTCTACTTCAACACCGGTTTTATAAATGGTTTTAACTGTAAATAAAACTGTAATCTCTAAACCGTTGATTTCATATTCAATTCCAGAAAATTCAATCGGCATTGGATGACAGTCAGGAAGGAGTTCAGGAGTTTTTTTGACGCCCAATAATCCAGCTGCTTTACTCATAGCAAATACATTACCTTTTGGAACGGTATCATTTTTTATAGCCTCGATGGTTTCAGATTTACTCACTTTTACAATTGCTTGTGCGGTAGCAATTCTTAAGGTGCTGCTTTTATGTGTTATATCTACCATGTTTAAAAATTATTTATTTGTTAAATCATTTACTTTCCATTGATGGGTTTTATCTTCAAAAATCTCTTTTCCAAAAACAGGAACTTTTTCTTTTATTTCTTCAACGATAAATTCTATTGCTGGAAATACTTCTTTGCGCCTTTTTGACGATACAAAAACAAACAAACAAATCTCTCCAGAATTTACTTTCCCTAAACTGTGATAAATATGCATACAGTTTAAATCGAATTTTAAAAAAGTTGCTTCTCTTATTTCATGAAATTTCAGATTTGCCATTTCGTCATGTGCAGTATATTCAATTGCAGCAACTACTTTATTATTAATTTTGTCTGCTCTTACCTGACCTAAAAAAATATTATGAGCACCAATTCCAGTTTTCACTTGATGTTTGGCGATAGAATTTGCTATAAAATCTGTTGATATAGCACCTTCTTTAAAGACATTTTTTGGTTTTTTATCTGTCATAATTTTTGTTATTAAAATATTCCATCACTTCAAAAGCTCCATTTTTTAAGCTGAAAGAAGAATGGATTTTATGGTTTTGTAAAATTGAAGCCGCTTTTTTGCTTTTAATTCCAGCTTGACAAAATAGTATCTGCTCTTTACCTAGCTCAATTTTATTTAAATTTTGTTTTAAATCCTTTAAAGGGATTTGAAAAACTTCGGAGTGATTGATTTCTGGATTTACATTAGTATCCCGAACATCAATCCATTGGATATTCTTTTTATTTATTGCATCTTTAATTGAAATAATTCTAATTGGTGTTTCACAGTTTATTTCTTGATCTAGTGCTTTAAAAACAGTTTTTATGTCCATTACTTTTTGAATTTCTTTTTCAGAACGATTCACTTTAATGAAACTGATTTGATGATTTAATGAATCATAATAAAGAACTTTGCCAGAAAGAACTTCTCCAATTCCTAAAATAAGCTTGATAACTTCATTGGCTTGTAGGGTTCCAATAATTCCAGGGAGCACACCTAAGACACCAATTTCAGAACAATTTGGTATGGAACCAGTTTCAGGTTGTTTAGGAAACAGACATCGATAACTTGGCCCTTTTTTATAATTAAATACAGAAACCTGACCTTCAAACTTATAAATACCCGCGTACACCAATGGTTTATTTGTTATAACAGAAGCGTCATTAACTAAATATCGTGTTGAAAAATTATCGCTCCCGTCTACAATAATATCATAATCTTGAAAGATTGATAACGCATTTTTATGTGTTAACTTTTCTGGATATGCTTTTATTAATATGGTATTATTTAAATCTTCTAACCTAGCTTTTGCTGCAATTGCTTTATTAATTCCTAGTGTAGAAGCACCATATAACACTTGCCTTTGCAAGTTTGATTCTGAAACGATATCAAAATCAATGATCCCAATAGTACCTATTCCGGCTGCAGTGAGGTATTGAAGCACAGGACAACCTAATCCACCAGCCCCTATTACCAAAACTTTGGAATTAGAAAGCTTATCTTGACCTTCTTGACCAATTTCTGTTAAAATGATATGTCTACTATATCTGTTCATTTTTTTCAACCTCCTGCAAAAGGTGGTAATAAAGCAATTTCTGTTGCTGTTATCTTAGTTTCATTAGTTATTAATTCATTGTTTTGAACGATTTGAAAATCTTTATTTTTTAGCATTTCATATTTCTGAAATAAAATAGTTTTTAACTCTGAAATAGATTTACCTGAAAATTTAATTTTTTCCTCTGAACATCCTGTTACTTCAGCAAGTAATCCAAAATATTTTATTGATAGTATCATTTTCTTATTCTAAAGATTCTAAATCGTTTTTTGTATTAATATTGGTCGTATACTTTTCTAAAACAGTATCAATTAGTACCGTATTTACCTTACATTTTTTAATAGCTTTTTGAACTTTTCGTTGCTCTTGTTTCAATTCTTCTAAAAAAATTGCACCACATTTCTTCTTATAAATTGCGATAAGTGGCATATTCTTACCATTGCTTTTTAATTGAATGACTTCAGAAGTATTATTGATTTGTGCTATTAATTTTTGTAAAATTTTTTTGTTAATTAAAGGCACATCACAACTTACAACCAAGTTATTTTCTGTATTGGAATAGTAAAGTCCTGTATAAATACCTGCCAAAGGTCCTGCGTTTTTAATTAAATCATCATATCTTTTCAATTCAAATTTATCATAGCTATTAAGGTTACTTATTATTATAATTTCATCAACAAAGGGCTGAATAGCAGTTATAATGTGTTCAACAAATGTTTTGTTTTTATAAGAAATTAACCCTTTATCGGTACCCATACGAGTACTTTTACCTCCTGCGAGAATAATACCTGTTATCTGTTTCTCTGCTTTCATTTAAATAAAAAATAATTTTATGGAAGCCATAATTAAAACAAATGCCAATAGATATCTTAAGGTGTAATTATTAATTATTTTACTTCCAAAATAGGCTCCAAAGAAACCTCCAATCAAAGCAATAATTACCATTATAACTGATTCTGAACTCACACTCACACCACTGCTTATTTGACCTGATAATCCTGCAACCGAATTAACCCATATAAACAAAGCAGATACTGCTGCAGCTTCTTTCATTTTCCCCCAATGGAACAATAAGATGATAGGACTTAAGATAATTCCTCCGCCAATCCCTATTAGTCCAGAAAAGAAACCAATAGTACTTCCTATAATAATTCCTTGCCAAATTTTTAGATCTTTAATCTTTATATTTTCTTTTCCAAATACATTTAACATTTTTAAAACTGCAAAGATTAATAAGATTCCTAATATGTTTTTATATAGCGTAGCGTCGATGTCTAAAGTACCTCCCCAAAAAGACATTGGTATGGAGGCTACACCAAAATATAAAAACATTTTTTTATTAAAATACCCTCCCTTATAATAATAGTAAAATGAAATTCCTGACACAAAAATATTAAGCAATAATGCGGTAGGTTTCATTATTAAAGGTGGAAAAGAAAACAGACTCATTAAAGCTAAATATCCACTAGCACCTCCATGTCCTATACTTGCATATAAAAAAGATATTAAAGGGAGCACGAGCATAAAAATCCAAATATGTTCAATATCTAAAATCAATAAGTTAAGCTTTTAAAGGTTATTTATTTTTTCAATTTGAGCCTCTAAATAATTCCAACAATTCTTATTAATTTCATCAAAAGCTATAATTAATTTTTTCCCATATTCTGTTAATACAGCACCACCACCACCTTTTCCGCCAATACTTGTGACCGTAACCGGTTGTCTACTTGATTTATTTACAGCGTCGATTAAAGTCCACGCTTTCTTATAAGAAATTTGTAAGCTTTTAGCTGCTTTTGAAAGCGATCCAGTTTTATCTATTGCCTTTAATAATCGAACTCTTCCTTCTCCTAGTAGCACATTGTCTCCTTCTTCAATCCAGATTCTACTTTTAATTTTATAATTCATATTCCTAATTAAACTGGTAAATGGAGTACCGTTATCAAATCTCCTTTTGAATATTTACTAACTTCCCCCGGTATGTAAACTATTGCATTTGCTATTGCAAAGGTGTGCAACATCGCAGAACTTTGTCCTTCTAAAATACTTACTTCTCCATTTTTATGATAAGCTTTTAAAAATTGAGCACGGTCTCCTTTTTTTAAGTATTCATCACTTAAAAATGCTTTTCCTTTATTAATAGAGAAGTTTAAATTTCCTGATAACTTTTCTAAAGCTGGATGCACATATACATAAAAGTTACTGAGTGCTGAGGCAGGGTTTCCTGGAAGTGCAAAAATAGGTTTGTTTTTTATTTTTCCAAAAAATAGGGGTTTTCCAGGCTTCTGTTTTACTCTATAAAATACTTGTTCAGTTCCTAATTCTAATAAGGCTTTCCCTACAAAATCGTAATCTCCAACAGAAATCCCTCCCGTTATAAGAATCATATCATTTTCCGAAATAACCTTATCTAAAATCATTACGGTACTATAGTAGTCATCCTTAACTTTATATTGAGTTACATCTGTATATCCTAAACCCAATAATCCAGTATATAACATTCCAGAGTTACTTTCATAAATTTTTCCATAACTTAAAGGTTGTCCCGCTTTGATCAATTCATTTCCGGTAATAACAAGTCCTATTTTTGGTTTTTTAAAAACTGGGACCTTTATTATTCCTAAAGTCAGTAAAAATCCAATAGCAGCAGGAGTTAACTTTGTTCCTTTTTTTAAGGCGATATCTCCATCTTTTATTTGCTCTCCTTTAGAACGTATATTTTCCTTAATTTTTACAGAATTATTTAATTGTAAATGATTTTTATCTACTGTCACTTTTTCTTGTATGACCACCGTATTTGCTGTATTAGGAACCGCAGATCCTGTGAAAATTCTAACTGCATCACCTGCTTTTAGAATAGGTTGATGACCATCACCTGCTTTTACTTCATCAATAATCGTATAGGAAGAACCATTATGAATATTCAACGCATATCCATCCATAGCTGATTGTCTAAAAGGAGGCATGTTAATGGGTGAACTCAGATCCTCTGCTAAAACTAATCCTAAGGCATTAGTCGTTTTACAGAGAATTGAAATTTGGGTCGGAATAACATTGTTTTCTAAAAGTTCAAAAGCTTCTTCTACTGTTATCATTTATTAATCGTTATGTATTTACAAATATAACGAAAACTTAAGATTTAAAAAATAATAGTAAATCTTGTAGCAAGTTTTTTTTAGAAGTTGCATTTAAAAGATTTAGAAGTTTTCAATCATTTTAGAGCAATTTAAAAAATTTGTGATGGATTCGCTTCATAAAAGTTCGCCACCAAGAAATGGGAGAGGTTCAAGAAATCATAATCAGGGTCCAGCACACAGAAATTAAAAAGCTTATGAGGTAAAAGAAAATAATTTAAAACGATCTTTACAATAAACCTATTTATTTTTTAAAAACTAATTTAGGGGATCTGCCTTTCTTAAAAATTTTATTACTGGCGTGTTTGCCTCTACGCAATTTTTTTTGTTCTTCAAAAGGCAATTGAATCATCTCATAACATTCTTTGCTACAAGTATATTCCATTTTGTCGGAACAAACTTTACATTGAATAAAGAGTAAATGGCATCCTTCATTGGCGCAATTTATGTGCGTATCGCAAGCTTCCCCACATTGGTGACAATTAGATATCACATCATCACTAATGCGTTCGCTGCGCCTTTGATCAAAAACAAAATTTTTACCTAAAAATTTATTTTCTAGTCCTTGATTATTTACCTGACGGGTATATTCAATAATACCGCCTTCTAATTGAAATACATTTTTAAACCCTTTGTGTTTATAGTAGGCACTCGCTTTTTCACAACGTATTCCTCCTGTACAATACATCACCAGTTTCTTGTCTTCTTTATGATCCTTTAAATCTTCTTCAATAGTATCTAAAGAGTCTCTAAACGTATCTACATCTGGTGTAATGGCATTTTTAAAGTGCCCAATTTCACTCTCATAGTGATTACGCATATCGACCAAGATCGTGTCTGGGTCTTCTATCAAATTGTTAAATGTTGAAGCATCTACATGAACACCTATATTTCTAACATCAAAGGTGGTGTCATTTAATCCATCAGATACAATCTTGTCACGGACTTTTATTTTTAGTTTTAAAAATGATTTTAAGTTCTGCTCTAGCGCAACATTCAAACGGCAATTCTCTAAGAAACAGATACTATCTAAAAATTCTTTAAATTCTTTAAATTTTTTGGCAGGTAAAGACAGTTGCGCATTGATTCCTTCATTTGCTACATAAATACGACCCAAGACTTGAAGGCTGTCCCATGCTACAAATAAATAGTTTCTAAAAAGTTCTGGATTGCCAATTTTGGCATATTGATAAAAAGAAAGCGTCAAGCGGTCTTCTCCCGCTTCTTCCAATAAGGTTGCTCTCTCTTTTGCGCTTAGGGTATTGTACAGTTGCATGCTATACTAATTATAAGGTTAAAAAAAGAATGTTTAAAAAAGTAAAAGTAGTAGATTTTTTATAATTACTAGCTTTAATTCTTAAATGTCTATAAAACGCAAAAAAGTATTGTTAAAGAAGCTAGTTTTTAGCTTTTTGGTGCAGTTTTAACTGAATCCGTTTTCTGGCCACATCAATTTCTAATACTTTCACAATAATTTGTTGATGTAAATGAACATGTTCACTTACATCTTTAACAAAAGCATCTGCCAAATTTGAAACATGGATAAGGCCACTTTCTTTAATTCCGATATCTACAAAACAACCGAAATTCGTAATGTTATTAACGATTCCAGGTAACAATTGACCTTCTTTTACATCATTAATGCTTCTAATGTTTTGATTGAATGTAAATACTTTTGCTTCCGATCGAATGTCCAATCCGGGTTTTTCCAATTCCTTTATGATGTCTTGCAACGTAGGCAACCCAATTTTGTCGGAAATATATTTTTCCAATGCAATCTTCTGAAGGACTTCCTTATTTCCTATTAATTCTAAAATGGTTTTCCGTTCATCTTTTGCCATTTTTGAAACGATCGCATAACTTTCAGGATGTACCGAAGAATCATCTAATGGGTTTTTTGCATTTTTTATGCGAAGGAAACCTGCACCTTGTTCATAAGCTTTAGCTCCTAATCGAGGTACTTTTTTTATCTCAATTCTAGAATAAAAAACACCCTGTTCCTCTCTAAAATTAACAATGCTTTCTGCTAATTTTGGACCAATTCCGGATACATAACTCAATAAAGATTTACTCGCCGTATTAATATTTACTCCAACAGCATTTACACAATTAGAAACGACTCGATCTAAGGAATTGTTTAATTTAGTCTGGTCTACGTCGTGTTGGTATTGACCAACTCCAATAGACTTCGCATCAATTTTTACTAATTCAGCTAAGGGATCTGCTAAACGACGCCCAATAGAAATTGCACCTCGAACAGTAACATCGTAATTAGGAAACTCTTCTCTTGCAATTTTAGATGCCGAATAAATAGAAGCACCAGCCTCACTCACTACAAAAACCTGAATATCGTTTTTAAAATGAATTTTTCTAACCAACTGTTCGGTTTCTCTAGATGCGGTTCCATTACCAATAGCAATGGCTTCAATTTTATGGGCATCCACCAAAGAGCTAATTTTTTTAATAGCTCCAATCTGATTATTTTTTGGCGCATGAGGATATACGGTCTCATTGTATTTAAAAGCTCCTTGTGCATCCAAACAAACTACTTTACAACCTGATCTAAAGCCGGGATCTATCGCTAAAATTCTTTTTTCACCCAATGGAGAACCTAATAATAACTGTTTTAAGTTTTTTGCAAATACTTGAATGGCAACTTCATCTGCTTTTTCTTTTGCAATTCCTAAAATTTCATTGGAAAGGGAAGGAAATAATAGACGTTTGTAAGCATCTTTTATGGCTAATTGTATTTGAACAGAGCACTCATTTTGAGCGTTAATAATTCGCTCTTCAATTTTAAAAAGTGCTTTTTCATTATCAATTTCAATTTTAACACGAATAAAGCCTTCTTCTTCCGCTCTTAAAATCGCTAATAAGCGATGTGAAGGGCAAGACTGTAATGACTCACTCCAATTAAAATAGTCTCTAAATTTCTGGGCCTTTTTATCCTTTTCCTTTGTCTTCACTACCTTGGTATTAATAAGAGCAAAGTGTTCCAATTGATACCGAATCTTGTTTCGAATATCGCTGCGTTCATTGATCCATTCTGCAATAATAAAACGTGCTCCTTCTAAAGTATCGGTTATATTTAAAACAGATGTAGAGGTGTATTTTTTAGCTATCGAATCAATATCATGAGCATTTTGACTCATAATAATTTTAGCTAAAGGCTCTAAACCATTTAATCGAGCAGTTTCGGCCTTTGTTTTTCGTTTCTTTTTAAAGGGGAGATATAAGTCTTCAAGTTGAATCAAATTATCGCTGCGATTAATTTTTTCCTGAAGCTCATTGCTAAGTATTTCTTGTTCTTGAAGTACTTTAATAATAGTTTTTTTTCTTTTATCTAGGATTTCAAATTCATCTTTATACTTTACAATAAGTTCTATTTGAACTTCATCTAAATCCCCAGTTCGCTCTTTCCGATATCTAGCGATAAACGGAATGGTACAATCATCATTTAATAATTGTATTGTGTTTTTTACACTACTTTCTTGGAGTTGTGTTTTTTTTTGTATAAACTTTAATAAAGTGATCATTAACTAATCGTCGCCCCATTGATTAGGTCTTCTTTATCAGGATTTAGAAATACCAGTTTACCATCTGGAGTTTCTGTCATTAAAATCATTCCTTGACTTTCTACTCCTCGCAATGTTCTTGGTGCTAAGTTTACCAATACGGTTACTTTTTTTCCTATTACTTCCTCAGGAGTAAAACTTTCTGCAATGCCAGAAACAATGGTACGAACGTCAATACCTGTATCTACTTTTAAGAGGAGTAGTTTTTTGGTCTTTGCCATTTTTTCGGCTTCTAAAATCGTTCCAACTCGCATATCTAATTTGGTGAAATCGTCAAATTGGATGGTATCTTTTTGAGGTATTGGACTAGAATTCATGACTTTATTTTCTTTTTTTGTAGCTTCTAATTTATCTAATTGTTGCTGTACTTGCACGTCTTCAATTTTACTGAAAAGCAATTCACCTTTTCCTATTTGATGTGCTGGAGGGATTAAAACATCTTTGTTTGAAATGTCGTTCCAAGTGGATTCTGAATCAAGTTCAGAAAAACATAACATGTTCTTTAATTTAGTTGAAGTAAACGGTAAAAACGGCTCGCTTAAAACAGCCAATGCAGCTGCTATCTGAAGTGAGATGTACATAATAGTTTTTGTTCTTTCTTCGTCTGTTTTAACTTTTTTCCAAGGTTCTTCGTCTGCTAAATATTTATTCCCCAAACGCGCCACATTCATAAATTCTGCTTGGGCTTCTCTAAATCGGTAACGCTCTAACGAACTTTCTATCACTTTAGGATAGGCTTTTAATTCGGATAAAGTTTTAATATCTACTCCCGATAAATCAGCGGGTTTTGGAACACTTCCGTTGTAATATTTATTGGTTAAAACCACTACGCGGTTGATGAAGTTTCCGAAGATGGCAACTAATTCATTATTATTTCTAGCTTGAAAATCTGACCATGTAAAATCGTTGTCTTTTGTTTCAGGTGCATTCGCTGTCAATACATAACGCAATACATCTTGCTGATTTGGAAAATCGACTAAGTATTCATGCAACCATACTGCCCAGTTTTTACTGGTAGAAATTTTATTTCCTTCCAAATTTAAAAACTCATTAGCAGGAACATTGTTGGGTACAATATAACTTCCTTCTGCTTTTAGCATACTCGGAAAAATAATACAGTGAAATACAATATTATCTTTTCCTATAAAATGAAGTAGTTTGGTGTTTTTGTCTTTCCAATAGGGCTCCCAATTTTTTCCTTCTTTTTCTGCCCATTCTTTAGTTGCTGAAATGTAACCGATAGGAGCATCAAACCAAACATACAATACTTTTCCATCTGCATCTTTAATAGGTACAGGAATCCCCCAATCTAAATCTCTAGTTACTGCTCTAGGACGCAATCCATCATCTATCCAGGATTTGCATTGTCCATAAACGTTGGTTTTCCAATCTTTTTTATGTCCTTTTACAATCCAATCTTTCAACCATGGCTCGTATTGATCTAAAGGTAAAAACCAGTGTTTTGTTTCTTTTAAAGAGGGTGTATTTCCAGTAATGGAAGATTTAGGGTTGATTAAATCGGTAGCATTGTGAGAGGTTCCACAACTTTCACATTGATCTCCATAACTTTCCTCAAAACCACATTTAGGGCAGGTACCTACAATAAAACGATCTGCTAAAAACTGATTTGCCTCTAGATCATAGAATTGTTCTGTAGTTTGTTCTATAAACTTACCGTCTTCGTATAATTTCTTAAAGAATTCGGAAGCCGTATCGTGATGAATTTTTGCTGTAGTACGAGAGTAGTTATCGAAGGTAATTCCAAAATCTTGAAACGAGTGTTTTATAATGGCATGATATTTATCCACCACTTGTTGCGGTGTGATTCCTTCTTTTTTTGCTTTTATTGTAATAGGAACACCATGTTCATCACTTCCACAAACAAAAGCAACATCGTTGCCCTGCATTCTTTGAAAACGTGAATAAATATCTGCAGGAACATATACGCCTGCTAAATGTCCAATGTGTACAGGACCATTTGTATAAGGCAGAGCTGCCGTTATGGTAAACCTTTTTGGTGAATTTTGCATATTCAAAATTTGAACATCAAAAATACGGATTTTATTTATGGATACACTCGGAGAGTTCTCAAAAGAATTTGCTTGCAATTAATCTTTTATCCCCTTCTTTGTTAGACTAGCATTATCTGTATTAATCTTAACAAATAACAGCCCATTAGATAGGATAGAAATATCTAGTTGATTAGAAGGTTGATTTTGTTCTAAAACTGATCTAAATTAGTTGGTCCAATTATCAAATAAAAAAGCCACATATTAATTTAACTAAAACAAATATAAAAAAGATTAATTTTTTATTACTTTGAGCTTGTAAATCGCATACATGATTCGTCCAAATTATTTAAAAAAAGGAGATACCATTGCCATAGTATCTACTGCTAGAAAAGTTTCTAAAGAAGAATTGGCACCTGCCATAGCGCTAGTAAAAAGCTGGGGTTTAAAAGTTTTTTTAGGAATATCAATTGAAGCTGAAGAGCATCAGTATTCAGGAGATGATGACCTTCGTACTTCTGATTTTCAAAACATGTTAGATAATCCTAATATTAATGCCATTTGGTGTGCTCGAGGTGGTTATGGTACCGTACGAATTATTGATTATCTAGATTTTACGAAATTTATAAATCATCCAAAATGGATTATTGGTTATAGCGATGTTACGGTATTGCATTCTCATATCCATCAATTTGGAATTGAAACCCTTCATGCTCAAATGCCAGTTTCCATAGAAACTAAGTCTGCTTCAACGATCAAATCTATAAAAAAAGTACTATTTGGGGAAGATTATTCAATTGAAATATTTCCGGATGATAACAACATACAAGGAATTGCATCTGGGCAATTAATAGGAGGAAATTTATCTATATTATATTCTCTTTGCGGGAGTCCTTCTGCAATTAATACCCAAGGAAAAATTCTGTTTATTGAAGATTTAGATGAATACTTATATCATATCGATCGGATGCTTCAAAATTTATTGAGGAATGACTATTTTGAAGGTTTAGAAGGATTAATCGTTGGAGGGATGACTCAAATGCATGACAATGACATTCCCTTTGGAAAAAATGCAGCAGAAATGATTTTGGATATTTGTTCTGGATATGATTTCCCTATTACCTTTAATTTTCCTGCAGGTCATTTGGAGGACAATCAAGCATTGATTTTAGGAAGAAAAGCAGATTTAATGGTTAACAAAAATGGCGTAATCTTATCTTTTAAAGAATAAATATGGCTTATCACAACGAATTAGGGAAAATAGGGGAAAAATTAGCAGCCAAATATTTGATAAATAAAGGTTATGAAATTTTAGCACAAAATTTTTATTTTGATAAAGCCGAAATTGACATCATTGCAAAAAAAGATTCTAAAAGGATCATTGTTGTAGAGGTAAAAACTAGAAATAGTGATTTTTTTGGCGACCCTCAAGAATTTGTAAGCCCATCAAAAATTAAACGATTAGTAAAAGCTGCTAACGAATACATGATTAGCAATGATTTAGACTTGGAAGTCCGTTTTGATATTATAGCAGTTATAAAAAATAAATCTATTGAAAGGGTTGAGCACTTTAAAGATGCTTTTTATCATTTCCAATAAGCTTTTTTATTTTTTTAAATATGCTTTTAAATCATCAAAATTTTCAGGTTTTACTAAAAATCTTTTGTCTTTATCTAGCACAAAATAAGTAGGTGTAATGGTAAGTCCATATTCACTAACAATGGTGTTGTTCCATTTTTTTAATTTAACAACATTAATAAAATTAGGATATTTTACAACTTCATTCGTCCATTTAAAAGTGTCTTCTTCTAAGCCTACAGCAATTATCTTGTATTTGGTAGTGTTAAGTTCTTGACTTAATTGGTATAGTTGTGGAATCTCTTTTAAGCAATGAGAACATCCACTACTCCAAAAAACAAGAATATAATTTTCTGCAATATCCAATTCACTTAATTTTTTGCCACTTCCATCATCCAAAATAAAATCGGGTGCTGGATTCCCAATAGATAAATTTTTAAATTGAGTCAATTTTAAAACAAGAACAGTATCATTTAACTGATTAGCTATTGGTATTAAATATCGTTCAGCCAAATAATTAGCCGTGCTTATAAGGTTATAGTTTACCAAATTTTGCCATAATTTTTCAATAAAATATTTTTGAAAATTAAGGTCTAACAATCTGGTTTGATCTTCAACTTTATCTACGTTATTTTTCAAGGACTGTTCTTTAGATATTCCCTCAGTTACTGTTCCATTTATATAAGCTAGGGATTTTTCGATCAAAAAATTAGAACTTTGCAACACCTCATCATTAAATTGAATATTCGTAAAATAGTCGGCAGTTACGTTTTTAATATAATCGCCTAGAGTTTCCAATTCATTAGGAATGTAAGGTTGATTTGCCTTGATAAAATGATTAACTAATGTACCTTCAGATTTTTCTTCATAGGATCGTTGTAATTTTTTCTGTTTTTTAAAAATAAAAGACATAGTATCTTCTGTACTTTCTTCTAGATATTTAGTTTCTATATCATTGCCTAGTAAGGTCATTTCGGTTAAATAAGATTGTAACATAATGTTCTCATCAGATTTCTGAAAAACAACACCATCTGTCAAATTAAATGTCAATTCAATATCCTCTTTACCATTATAAATAATATCAAAATTATAATCATTTTGAGGAACCGCATATACCAGTTTATAAATACCTGTTGTCGCTTCTTCATCGAGTATAAAAACTAAATCTCCATCCACTATTCTATTTTGAGCAATGTATTTAGTATTTGTTGGTGCGTTTTTATATAAAATGGCCCAAGTAAAATCATTTGCAGGAGAAAAAGTTACTTTAATAGTGTGTTGAGAAAAAATAATGAATGGGAAAAACAGTAACAAAAAAAGTATTTTATTAATTTTCATAATTTCTGATTTAATAAATATTTGTAATAATTAAACTAAAATAGGAGACAAAGACTGTAAAGCTTTCTTGATAGTTGTAATATTCTCAAAGGTAATAATTAAACGTAGTCCATTTCGAGTATTTTTTTCTTTCATTTTAACCAAACTAGGATTTCTTTTTGCAAATTGAATGATTTGTGAAAAGATAGGACTTTGATAAAAAGAACTTTCTTGATCGGTTACAAAATAACCAATAAGTTTGCCTTGTTTCATAATTACTCGTTCTAATCCAATAGTAATTGCAATCCATTTAATGCGGACACTATTAAGTAAATCTTTCGCTTGAATAGGAAGTTCTCCAAAACGATCTATTAAATCTGTTTCATATTTTTGAAGTTCTTCTTCTGTTTTTAAATCACCTAATTTGTTGTAAAGGTTTAATCTTTCCGTGATATTATTTACATAATCATCCGGGAAAAGTAATTCGAAATCGGTATCAATTACCGTTTCTTTTACAAAGTCTTTTAGTTCATGTTCTGTACCTGAATAAAGATCTTTAAACTCTTTTTCTTTAAGCTCATCAATTGCTTCAGCAAGAATTTTTTGATATGTTTCAAAGCCTATTTCGTTAATAAAACCACTTTGTTCTCCACCTAATAAATCTCCAGCTCCTCTAATCTCCAAATCTTTCATGGCGATGTTTAAGCCACTGCCTAGTTCACTAAATTGCTCTAGGGCTTGGATGCGTTTACGTGCATCATCAGTCATTGCAGAGTAAGGTGGCGTGATAAAATAGCAAAAAGCTTTTTTATTGCTTCTTCCTACGCGTCCACGCATTTGATGTAAATCGGATAAGCCAAAATTATTAGCGTTATTTATAAATATGGTATTAGCATTTGGAACGTCTAAGCCACTTTCAATAATGGTGGTAGAAACCAAAACATCAAACTCATTATTCATAAAGGCCAACATGAGTTGTTCTAACTTTTTACCATCTAATTGCCCATGACCAATACCAATTTTTGCATCTGGAACTAAACGTTGTATCATTCCAGCAACCTCTTTGATATTTTCAATGCGATTATGAACAAAAAACACTTGACCATTTCTTGAAATTTCATAACGAATAGCATCTCTAATGGTATCTTCAGAAAACCGAATCACATTGGTTTCAACAGGATATCGATTTGGCGGTGGTGTACTAATAATAGATAAATCTCTAGCAGCCATCAAACTAAATTGTAGCGTTCTAGGTATAGGAGTTGCCGTTAACGTTAAGGTATCTACATTTTGTTTAATGGACTTAAGTTTGTCTTTAACCGCAACACCAAACTTTTGTTCTTCATCAACTATCAATAAGCCCAAGTCTTTAAATTCCACTGCTTTATTGACTAATTGATGGGTGCCAATTACAATATCTAATGTGCCGTTTTTTAATTTTTCTAAAACAGTTGCTCTTTGCTTAGAAGATCTAAATCTATTGAGGTAATCTATACTTACAGGCATTTCTGCCAAACGTTCAGAAAACGTTTTGAAATGTTGAAATGCTAAAATAGTAGTAGGAACTAATATCGCAACTTGTTTACCATTATCCACGGCTTTAAAAGCAGCTCTAATGGCAACCTCAGTTTTCCCAAATCCTACGTCTCCACAAACCAAACGATCCATAGGACGTTGATTTTCCATATCACGTTTTACATCTTCAGTTGAAGTAATTTGATCAGGAGTGTCTTCATAAATAAAAGAAGATTCTAACTCGTGTTGCAAATAAGAATCAGGATTGTATGCAAAACCCTTTAATGTTCTTCTTTTTGCATATAATTCAATTAAGTTAAAGGCAATTTCTTTAACTCGTTTTTTTGTTTTTTGTTTTAATTTTTTCCAAGCACCGCTTCCTAATTTATATATTTTTGGAGTGGTTCCATCTTTACCTGTATACTTAGATATTTTATGGAGTGAATGAATACTGAGGTATAAAATATCACGTTCTCCATAAATTAATTTAATTGCTTCTTGTAATTTTCCCTCTACATCTATTTTTTGAAGTCCTCCAAATTTTCCAATTCCGTGATCGATATGAGTTACATAATCTCCAACTTCTAAATTAGTCAACTCCTTTAAGGTAATCGCTTGCTTTTTGGCATATCCGTTCTTTAACTGAAATTTATGATAACGTTCGAAAATTTGATGATCTGTATAGCAAACGTTTTTTTGCTCAATATCAATAAATCCCTGAAATAATGGGAATAAAACCGTTTCAAATTGATCTACTTGCTGTTCGGTATCTTCAAAAATGTCATGAAATCTAAGTTCTTGTTGTTTGCTACTACAGAAAATATAGTTTCTAAATCCTTTTTGAGTATTGGAATTTAAATTTTCAATTAATAAATTAAATTGTTTGTTAAATGAAGGTTGTGGCTTTGTATTGAAGTTAATATCACTCTCATTTGGAGCATTTATTAACTTAACTTTTGTAAAACCTTCCAGTTCATTTTTAATTAAATCGGAAGAACAAAATAATTGACTTGGACTATTTTGTTTTATTTCTCCATCTAATTTTTTATGGATTTCTTCAGCTTGCTGAAAAAGAGTATCGATTCCTTTATAAAAAATATCTTCATTTTTATAAAAAATCACCGTTTTTGAAGCGATGTATTTTAAAAAACTAGTCCGTTTTTCTTCCATCATTTTATTTTCCATGTTAGGAATGATGGTAATCTTATTTGCAGGCTCTGTAGAAAGTTGTGTTTCTACATCAAAACTCCGAATACTTTCTACATCATCGCCAAAAAACTCGATGCGGTATGGCATGTCATTGCTGAATGAAAACACATCTAAGATTCCACCTCTAACAGAAAATTCTCCAGGTTCAGTTACAAAATCAGTTCGTATAAAATGGTATTCAAAAAGAACTTCATTAACAAAATCAATCGATAAATCGTCTCCAATACTAATTTTTAAGGTGTGTTTTTCTAATTCTTTTCGAGTAACAACTTTTTCAAAAAGAGCTTCTGGATATGAAACTATAATGGCTGGTTTTTTTCGAGAGTTAATTCTGTTTAAAACCTCTGCTCTAAGTAATACATTTGCGTTATCGGTTTCTTCTATTTGATAAGGTCTCCGATAAGATCCCGGGTAAAATAATACGTTTTTTTCGCCCAATAAATTTTCTAAATCGTTAAGATGATAAGCTGCTTCTTCTTTATTATTTAAAACGATTAAGAAAGGTTTTTCTGTTTGTTTAAAAACTTCAGCAATAACAAGAGGATAGGAAGACCCTACCAATCCTGAAATAATGGTCATTTTCTGAGAATTTGAGATAGCTTCCCCTAGTTTTCTAGTGGTAAGAGATTTAATAAAAAGTGAAGAAACAAATGCTTTACTCATTTAGGCAAAGGTAGTATTTCGTATAAAATATTGAAACAACTAAGTAATTAATTTATATCATAAATCTGAAGTTCTTAATTTGTTGTTTTCAAAGCGATATTTAATTTTTAAAAAGCTTATTTCCTGTTATCCAAAAAATTTCTGAATCGTAAAAGCGCAAATGATTTTTTACTCTTTGTTAGATTTATCCCTTTTAGATTTAGTGATGCAACGGGCTTTAGTATTAGTGAAATTTAAAGAATGCTTTTCATCCAGATCATTTTTTTTATTGGTATAAGAATACAGCACCTTATTTTTTCTATTTTCAAAGTTCCTTTTCCATATTGATTTTCTTCCTGGTTTTTGGTACTAATTTTCCGTTATTTATGAAATGTAAAAGTTTCATCAGGACTCAGTTCTAATTTTTAATCAATCCTGCCTTCTTCGTTAATATCGAAATGCCTTTTATAGGTACCTGTATATTCATTAGTTTGCCAATAGATGGAAGTAGAAATAGTAAAAAAAAAGTAATATAATTTTCATAATTAGTATTAAAGCACAAGATGATATGTTAAATAGTTTTTCATACAAATATATATTAGGTTTTAAAGTTTATTTAAAAAAATTAGTCCTTAAAATTGATAAATATTTCCTTGCGTTTAATTTTAAAAAAACACTTGATTAGTTTTATATTTGTGTCATAAATAAAAGATTATGTCATATTACGAATTATTTAAAGAAGGCCATCAAACTAGAAATAAAGCACATTTTGCTTCTATTGCTTCTATTGCAATGTCTGACGGGAAAATATCTGATGATGAACAGTTATTATTAAAATCCTTAGCGATTAAACTTGAAGTTGATGATTCTGACGTTTACAAGATTTTACAAGACCCAACTAAATATCCTATCATTCCTTCCAACTCTGTTGAGGAAAGGTTAGAACGTTTACATGATTTATTTGACATGATATTTTCAGATAATAGAATCGATGCAAAGGAATTAGGATTGATAACAAAATATGCTATTGGTTTAGGATACAATTCTAAAACTGCGAATGATTTAATACAGAATTCAATAGATATTTATACTGGAGGTATTAGCTTTGATGAGTATAAGTACTTAATGGATAGTAGATTAAAAAAAATAGATTAAAAAATCATTTTTATTAATTTTTTTCAGGAAACTCTTTGATGTAAATATCTTGTTGTGGAAAAGGAATTTCAATTCCTTGCTCTTTAAACTTATTATAAATAGCTAAAGAAATATCACTTTTTACAATCAAACCTAATTCATAAGGTACCCAAAAACGCAATTTAAAGTTTAGAGAACTATTTCCAAATTCGCTGAACAAAGCTCGAACCTCGGGAGATTTTAGCACATCTTTATTATTATTTGCTACCTCAATCAATATTTTTAGTACTTCATTTGGATTAGAACTATAGGCCGCACTAACTAAAACCTCAATTCGTTTTACGTTATCAGATAATGTCCAGTTTATTAGGTCATTAGCTATTAAATTATTATTTGGGACAATAACCTCAGCACCATCAAAAGTACTAATACTAGATGATCGTACCCCAATTTTATTTACCGTTCCTAACAAATTGTTTACTTCAACAGTATCTCCAGGTAAAATAGGACGTTCAAAAACTAAAATTAGTCCAGAAACAAAATTTGAAATAACAGTTTGTAGTCCAAACCCAATTCCCAAACCTAAAGCACCAGCCATTAAATTGAATTTGCTTAAGTCTATATTTAGAGAGCCGAGTGCCATAATAATTCCAAAAGCAAGAATAAAATACCTTATTATTAATGAAATTGCAGCCGGTATACCTTTGGGAAGTTTTAAAAATTTTAATGAAGAATCTTCATCAAACAAATATGAAATAAATTTTGTAGCAAAATATGAAAATATCAAAATTAACAAAAAGGTCAATATGGCACCGAATGTAAAGGAAATACTACCCAATTTATAAGGCTCTGATAGATAATCAGAAACCGATGTTGATAAGGGCCTTAACAAATCAGTCATCTTTAAAAAGAACCTACACCAATAAATAATTACAAGTATGCTAATTATTTTTAGTGATTTTTGTTCGACATTTAATTTTTTATCGTCCTCATAGGTATCCTTCATACTGAAGTGGCGATGAATTAATCCAATTACAATTCCACTAAGAATGATTAATATTCCATAAAAAAGAATAACTGTTGTAGCACTTTCTACAATTATTTTGATAGTAATATCAGTAAGATTAGTGTAGCCTAAAATGTTTGAGATTAATGAAATAATAGCTAGAAAATAGATAGCAGGAGTTGAATTTACAAGTAATAACCCAAACTTACCCATTTTCATTTTCCTGGTCTCTAAATAAGGTTTTGTAAATAAAAATGTTATTATAATAATTGAAGTTACTTCAAGTAATAAATAGATCCTATATTGAGTAGTTGAAAACCAAATGTAAGTTTTAACAGAATCTAAAATAAAAAATAAAACAACAAAATAAAGAATCTTTTTAAAGCGTTTATATACATAAGGTTTTAAAAGATATAAAGAAGTAATTAGGGCTAAAGTGATAAGAAGATCATTAAATAGCATGGGTTTCTCATCAAAGAAAAAATAAGCTATAAAAATTGAAGTAAACACAATGATAGATAATGGATGATTTAGTAAAAGATTTTTAGCATTTTGGAGATCGCCATCTGCTTCGTTAAAAGTATAATTGCTAAAAGTCTTTTTCAAGAATATAATTAGTAATACTAACAGTATTATTATAAAGAGATAAATATAAATACCTGCTTCAGGTGTAATAATTTTTTTAGTAATTTTTGAAATACTTTCAGAAATCGATTCCTTGAAATTTTCCTTATTTTTAGTATCAGTGGGTGTATTAAACAACGATTTCCATAAAGGAGCATGGCGTAAATAAAATAGATTATAAATTTCGGAATTTTTTAAGTCAATTAATTCTTCTATTACTTCGTTAGCAATTACTTTTTGTTTGTAAATTTTTGACTCAAGAATTAATAAATTATTTTTTTGAGCGATGATTTTATTTTTTAAGTTTTTTAAATCTTCCCAATTATTTTTAATACTTTTTAAGATTTCTTGCGGTACTTCTTTAGATCTCGAATTTTCGTAAGTTAAGGACCATGTTTGTTCACTAAACGAGATTAATTCTAATAAAAGTAAATTTCTTTTTGCAGACTGATTAACTGTAGTTCCCCAAGATTTTAAATTAGTTAGATGCCCATTCCATTTAATGATTAAGTTGTCTATTTTTTCTCGATTTGGATTTGATTTAACAAAACTCTTGGATTTTCTTTTTTCAGTTAATATAAACGTTTTATATTCTGGGAATAATGAATCAATTTTTATGATTCGATTATCTAAAATTAGTTTTCTTTCAGTAGATTTAATTTCTTCATTAACTTCTTCTGAACTCTGAATAATCTTGGTTAATGGAATTGCTTTAGGTCTTGATGTAAGTGAAGAGTCAATTGTACTAACAGAATCTTTTTGTTGAGAATAAATTGTCGCTGGAACAATTATAAAAAGACCCAATAGAACAATTTTAAAAAAGGAAAAGATTCTAATTAGCATAGTTATTTAACCATTTAAATTTTAAGATTTTAATTCTAAAATAAAAACCAATAGGATTATTGTTAATTTTTAAAATAAATTTAGTAAACATATTAAAAAAATAATAGATTGTTACTCATTTTTTTTCATAAAAGTCTCTAAGGTTTCAACCATGTCTTTATTTCCACAGAAAAAAGGCACTCTTTGGTGCAATTCTGTAGGCTTAATGTCTAAAATCCTATTAAAACCATCACTTGCTTTACCGCCTGCTCTTTCAGCTAAAAATGCCATCGGGTTGCATTCGTAAAGAAGACGCAGTTTACCATTAGGACTTTTAGAAGTAGAGGGATAAAAATAAATTCCTCCTTTAATCATATTTCTATGAAAATCAGAAACTAAAGATCCAATATATCTAGAGGTATAAGGCCTGTCATCTTTTTCTTCTTGACAATATTTTATATATTCTTTTACTCCTTTTGGGAAATGGACATAATTCCCCTCATTGACCGAATAGATATATCCTTTATCAGGGAATTGCATATTAGGATGTGAAAGATAATAGGTCCCAATTGCAGGGTTTAATGTAAAGCCATTTACCCCATGGCCTGTAGAATAAACAATCATCGTTGAAGTTCCATAAACAATATATCCAGCAGCTACTTGATTTTTGCCGGGTTGTAAGAAATCTTCAATAGTTACGGGAGTTCCTACTGGAGTGATTCTTCTGTAAATTGAAAAAATTGTTCCAACTGAAACATTGACATCGATATTAGAGGAACCATCTAAAGGATCCATTAACACGACATATTTATTTTCATTTTTTTTATTATTACCTTGTATCGATATAAAATCATCTTCTTCCTCACTTGCAATACCACAAACAATCTCACGGTTTACTAAATTTTTTATAAAAACTTCATTGGCATAAACATCTAATTTTTGCTGGTCTTCACCTTGAATGTTTTCTTCTCCAGCAGTGCCAAGTATATCAACAAGTCCTGCTTTGTTTACTTCATGATTTACAATTTTTCCAGCTAATCTAATAGAATTGATAAGCCTTGTAAGTTCTCCAGAAGAATATTTAAATTCACTTTGTTTATTAATAATAAACTCTCCGAGTGTTTTATTTTGTTGTGTCATTAAAATATGTTGTGACGAATTTGTTGCAAATATCGTTAAATTTTAAAGAAATAGAAGCGATATTTGTAATTCAAAGTGAAAACTATGAAAACCTTAGTAAGATTAAGTATTTCAACAGATATGCCTCAAGTTTTAAGGCTTATAAAAGAATTAGCCGTTTTTGAAAAAGAACCCAACGCGGTTAAAATTACGGTGGATACTTTAATAAAAGAAGGTTTTGGAAAAAACCCCTTGTTTACATGTTTTGTTGCTGAAGTAGAAGAGGAAATAATTGGTATGGCTTTGGTTTACACCCGTTTTTCAACTTGGAAAGGACGAAGTATTCATTTGGAAGATTTAATAGTAGGTGAAAAAAATAGAGGTACAGGAGTTGGAAAAGCACTTTATTCCAAAGTAATTGCATATGCAGCTGAGCAAAAAGTAAAAAGATTAGAATGGGTGGTTTTGGATTGGAATGAAGGAGCTATCAAGTTTTATGAAAAGAGTGGAGCAAAAATGTTAAAAGACTGGTATATTGTTCAGATGGATGAAGAAGGAATTAAAAATTATATGGAAATATTAAAATAAGCTGCTTTTTAAAAGGCAAAAAAATGAAGGTATTTAAATTTGGCGGGGCATCTGTAAAAGATGCTGAAGGAGTTAAAAATATATTATCTGTATTAAAAACTACAGAAGAAAAAGACTTGGTGGTTATTGTTTCTGCGATGGGAAAAATGACCAATCAGTTAGAATTGCTAGTTGCTAATTATTTTACAAAACCGAGCCATGTAGGAGCTTCAATAATTCAGGTTTATGATTTCCATTATCAAATTTCATCAGATCTTTTTAAGAACACTTCACATCCAATTTTTAACTTGCTAATAAAGTATAAGAATGAGCTTCAATTCTTTTTAGAAAGCAATAAATCAAATGACCATTCTTTTGTTTACGATCAAGTGGTAAGTTATGGCGAATTGATTTCAACTTCTATTATTTCATCCTATTTATCTTATAAGGAACTTGAAAATAATTTTTTAGATGTAAGATCTTGTATTAAGACTAACACAAATTATCGAGATGCCATTGTAGATTGGGTAGAAACTCAAAAAAACATTTTAAAATTTGTCCCTAAAAAAGGAATTTGTATTACTCAAGGGTTTATAGCTTCAGAAAATACTCATAACTTCTCCACTACTTTAGGTAGAGAAGGAAGTGATTATACTGCAGCTATTTTTGCATATTGTTTAAATGCGGAGAGTGTTACTATTTGGAAAGATGTTCCTGGTGTATTAAACGCGGATCCAAGACATTTCAAACAAACTCAATTGTTACATCATATTTCCTATAGAGAAGCCATAGAGATGGCTTTTTACGGTGCTTCCGTAATTCATCCAAAAACATTACAGCCATTGCAGCGAAAAGAAATTTTGTTATATGTGAAATCCTTTTCTAATCCTAATAGTAATGGAACTTGTGTAGGTAAAGGAGTAGCTTTAGATCCTTTGGTTTCTTGTTTTATTTTAAAGAAAAACCAAGTACTTATATCACTTTCATCTTTAGATTTTTCATTTATGATGGAAGATAATATTGCTGATGTCTTTAAACTTTTACATCAATATAAAATGAAAGTAAATTTAATTCAAAATTCGGCTATAAGTTTTTCAGTTTGTGTGGATAATAAATTTAATAAGTTAGATTTATTATTAGGAAAGTTAAGAGAAACATTCAGGGTAACTTGGAATGAAGACGTCATTCTATATACAATACGCCATTCTAAACCAAATGAAATCCAAGACTTATTAAAAGGAAAAGGAATGCTTTTAAAACAAGAGAACAGGGAAACAATTCAGATAGTAGTTAAAGAATAATACAATATGTTTTTAACTATATTTGCTTTAAGCTGATATATTAGGAATCAATCACAATCAATCATCATTCATGGGATTAGTCAATGCAAAAGAAGTAGCACAGGCCGTTAACCTTCATAAATTTGGGTTTTTAGGTACTACTTTTGGGTGGGCTCTGATGAAAATTTTAAACCTTAATGCGCTCAATAAAATTTATAATAATAATAAGCATTTAAAAGACATTGAATTTATAAATGCTTTGATTAACGACATTGAAATCAAGTTTGAAATTCCAGAAGAGGATTTAAAAAGAATTCCAAAAACAGGTCCTTTTATCACCATATCTAATCATCCCTTAGGTGGAGTTGATGGAATTTTATTATTAAAGCTGTTATTGGATCACCGTCCTGATTTTAAAATATTAGCAAATTTTTTATTACATCGCATCGAGCCAATGAAGCCCTATGTGATGCCAGTAAATCCTTTTGAAGGAAAAAAAGAATTACAATCTAATCTTGGCGGATTTAAAGCATCTTTAGAACATTTAAAAGGAAGGCACCCCTTAGGTGTGTTTCCGGCTGGTGAAGTTTCTACTTATAGAGATGGTAAATTAATAGTAGATAAACCTTGGGAAGAAACTGCTATGAAATTAATCCAAAGAGCAAAAGTTCCTATTGTACCAATTTATTTTCATGCTAAAAATAGCAAGTTGTTTTATAGAATGGCTAAGATGAGTGACACCTTACGTACTGCTAAATTACCTTCTGAGGTTCTAACTCAAAAAGAACGATTAATAAAGGTTAGAATTGGGAATGCAATTTCTGTTAATGCTCAAGATGAATATAAAACACTTGAGGATTTCACTAATTTTTTACGTACTAAAACCTACATGCTTGCAAATCCTTTTCAAAAGAAAAAACTAATAGATAGCTTACCAAAAAAATTAAAATTCCCAAAACCCCCTAAAAATATTGTGAAACCAGTCTCCGTTTCTACCATTGAAAAAGAAATATATTTACTTCAGAAAAACAATAAAAGATTGCTACAAAGTAAAAACTATGAAGTTTACTTAGCTGAAGCAATTAGCATTCCAAATATCATTCAAGAAATAGGAAGACTCAGAGAAATAACATTTAGAGAAGTAGGAGAAGGAACTAATAATGCTATTGATTTAGATAAATATGATGCATACTATCACCATATGTTTTTATGGGATAAGGAAGAAAAAATGATTGCAGGAGCATATAGAATGGGTTTAGGCTCTAAAATATATTCAAAATATGGAATTGATGGATTCTATTTACAGGAACTATTTAGATTTGATCAAGAGCTATTCCCAATGATGAGTAAATCTATTGAAATGGGAAGGGCTTTTATAATTAAAAAATATCAAATGAGACCCATGCCCTTGTTTTTACTATGGAAAGGTATAGTTCACACCACATTAAGATATCCCGAGCATAAATATTTAATCGGAGGAGTTAGTATTAGTAATAAATTTTCTGAATTTTCAAAATCATTGATGATTGAGTTTATGAAATCTAATTATTATGATCCCTATATTGCACAATATATTAAACCCAAAAAAGAATATAAGGTTAAATTAAAAGATGCCGATAAGGATTTTATCTTTGACGCAAGTGAAGCGGATTTAAATAAGTTTGATAAGATTATTGATGAAGTAGAACCAGGAAGTTTACGATTACCTGTCCTAATTAAAAAGTACATCAAGCAAAATGCTAAAGTTGTTGCATTTAATGTAGATCCATTATTTAATAACGCAGTTGATGGGCTTATGTATATTCGAATTGCAGATTTACCAGAAAGCACTGTAAAGCCAGTAATGGAAGAGTTTCAGGCTGAATGGGAAAAGAAGATTAATTCTAAGGTATAAGATAAGAATTAAAAAAGCCTTTGATTAAATCAAAGGCTTTTTTAAATAATGTATATTATCTTTTCATTATAATAAACTCTGAGCGTCTATTTTTCTCGTTTTGTTCATCCGTACAGTTAGCTCCACAAGCAACAAGTGGTTTAGTTTTTCCATATCCTTGACTACTTAATCTAGTTTTATCGATTCCTTTAGAGATAATGTATTGCATCGTAGAAGCTGCTCTTCTATTAGAGAGTGCCATATTATATGCTTCAGTACCATTATGATCTGTATGACTTTCAACTTTAATTTCCATTGACGGATACTTTTTCATAATCGCTACTAATTTATCAAGTTCAAAGGCAGCTTGAGATTTAATGTTTTGTTTGTCATAATCAAACATAATAGGATTTAAAACCACTTTGTTATCTTTAATAATTTTTTCTATAGGAAAGAGCATTAATATTCTATCAATAGGCCCTTGATTGTTTGGATTTACTGTTAGAATATTACTTTCGTAACCTTTTAAGAAACCTAATACTTCATTTGGTTTATCACATTCCACAACAAGGTTTACAAAACCATTGTTATCTGCTGTTTTAGTGGCTAGTTTATTTTCAGCATCATCATAAAGATCTACACGTGCAGCAGGCAATGCTTTTTTAGTAACGGCATCTACTACTTGGACGTTAAGTTCGTAATCACATAATGGAGCGATTAATTTAGCAGCATAAATATCGTCACTACCAACACCACCTTTTCTATTAGAAGAAACATATCCTTCTTTAGTTTTAGGGTCGTATTTAAAAGCAAAATCATCATTTGTACTATTTACATCAGTTCCAATATTTCTGACATTAGTAAAACCAGAACCATTAACCTCTGCATAGAAAACATCTAATTCCCCTAATCCAAGATGTCCATCACTAGAGAAATAAAGAGTGCCGTTTGAATCTATAAAAGGAAACAACTCTTTACCTTCCGTATTAATTGTATCGCCTAAGTTTTCTGGTTTACCAAGAGATCCGTCTTTATTTACTGCTACTTTATAAATATCAGACATCCCCTTTCCCCCAGGCATATCACTTACAAAATAAAGCGTATTTCCATCAGGACTTAAAGCAGGTTGTCCAAAAGAGTTTTCATTGTTATTGAAACTTACCGGCTGAATATCTTTCCAAACTCCATTTTCTTTTATAGCCGTATATAAGTTAATTTGGTTAATACCTTCTTCACTTTTTTTGTATTTACCCTTATAGTAATCGTTTCTGTCAAAATACATTTTTTTGCCATCTGCAGTAATGGCTAAATTACCCTCGTGGTATTTAGTGTTTACATCTCCAGCAATTAAGTTTTCATTTTTAACGGTCCCACCAATAATTTCTGCAACATAAATATCTAAAAATGGTTCTTCATTCCAAGTGTAATTTTTTCTAGCGGTATTTCTAGCCGAAGAGAAGTAAAAATATTTATCCATAACGGTGCCACCAAATTCAGAGTATTCGGTATTAATCTCTTTCATATTAGTAAGCGAAAACTTTTTAGCATTTTCTAAATACTTAGGTAGGTAATTAGGATTTTTCATAAAAGCAACTGATCTAGAATCTGTTGGTTTCATTTCAGCAAATTTCTTCATCCAAGTATTATAATCAACGTATTTACCATTGGCTTTTAAAGCTTGAGCATAATTATAAATAGTTTCAGGCTTTACTTTTTTTCCTTTAACTACTCTTTTGTAAAACGTTTCAGCTTTTTTAGAATCGTTGATAAAGTAATAGCTATTTGCTAATTGTTCATAAACGTATCTATTGCCTTTTCCTTTTTTCAATAATTTTTGATAAGCCACAGCAGCATCAGTATAAGCTAATCTATTATATAAATCATCTGCTTTTTTGGTGTCTTTATTCTGTGCGAAAGCAATGGTCGAACTTACCGCTATTAGTATAATGAATAGGTGTATTTTTTTCATATTAAATGTGCTTTGTTAAATATTAGAAATATCTAGGTGAACGTAAGGCACGTTTATTGAAATACACGTCCCAAGTTAAAATAATTTCATGCGATGATCCCGCAATTGCCTTAATATCTGAAACGATATGATCGTAAGCATATCCTATACGAATATTGGGATTTACTTGAAAACCAACCAATGCACTATAAGAATCATCTAATCGATACGAAGCGCCTAGTTCAAATTTTTCATACAACAACGTGTTTAAATTTATATCAAAAGATAAAGGTGCATCAAATGGAGCTATTACCATTGCAGATGGTTTTAATTTTACGTTTTCTCCTAACTGAAAAACATAACCTGCAGTTGTAAAGATGTGACTAGTTTCGTTACCATATTTAATTGCTTCCCCCGCAAGTGTTTCGTCTAAGTGAACAGATTGTAAAAAGTTAGGAACAGATACACTTAAATAGAAATTATCAGCATATAAAAATAAACCAGCTCCCACATTAGGATACGTACTTTGTATGTTTTCAGAAAAGAATGGATCGTTGGGATCTTGTAATTCCAAATCTGTTAAGCTTACCTCATGGAAAGTAGCTCCTGCTTTAACACCAAAGGCTAATTTAAGGGCTTTTCCTAAATCAATAGTATAAGAGAAGTCTGCATAAATATTAGATTCTGATACAGGACCTAACTGATCTTTAATGGCTGATATTCCTAATCCCACTTTATCTCCAAAAGGAGAATGCGCTGAAAAGGTATATGTTTCAGGGTTATCAGCAATACCAGACCATTGATTTCTATAAAGAGCTGTAATGGATAGGCTTTCTTTAGATCCGGCATAAGCAGGATTAACTATGTTCAAGTTGTACATGTATTGGGTGTACTGCGGGTCTTGTTGCGCACTTGCTTCTTGGAAGACAATTAGTAGTCCTAGAATTATTGTTATTATATATATTTTTTTCATATGTAACTATTAGGTAGTTAGAAAAGAGTTTTAAAATTAATTTGCGTTTCTGTTTAAATAAATCCATCCACTCGTTTGAGGACCATAAACATCATCGGTACTAGCAAATTCTATCACATAATAATAGGTGCCTGTTGGTAGTTTGTTTCCGTTTTTATCTTGTCCTTTCCACTCATTTATATAATTATTTTTATTAAAAACGATGGTTCCGTATCGGTTAAATATCTGAAGGTTTGTAATACCACCAGTACGATCACTTAAAAACTCTAAATCTAAATAATCATTAAAACCTGGAGTTGCATCAGGAGATATACCTTGAGTTATTACACAATTAGAAACATTATATAATTCTATATTTACATCATCAGTTCCTGTACAATCACCTTTATTAATTACAACTGAATAGTTTTCAATATCAGAGGAATTTTCACTTACCACCAAGACTAAGGTACTATTAGTTTCACCAGTAATTAATTCACCATTTAAATACCATTGGAAAGTCACCCCTTCTTCATTAGTGTTAGCTGTTATAGTCCATTCTTCTCCTATACAGGATTTAAAGTCATCGTTAACATCGATATTTAAATTTGTTCTTCCCGAAATTGTAATAGAATCCTCTACTTCGCAATCACCAAAAGAAGCTATAACTGAATAATTTCCTATTTCGTTTACAATTATGCTAGGACTAGTAGCTCCCGTATTCCAAAGATAAGTTACATCGTTTGGATTCATATTTGATGGGGTAGCGTCCAGAACAATATTGTTTTCAAAACAAGTTTCTATGTCTTCACCTAAATTTATTAAGGGACTGATTCCGAAACTTAAACTAACACTTTCTGATAAAGTACAATTACCATAAGTAACTTCAACTGTATAAATATCACTTTCTGATACAGTGATCGATTGAGTAGTTTCATTGTTACTCCATAAAAAACTTGCATCTTCCGGATTTGCAATTGCTAAATCTGCTGTAATTGTATAATTTTCTTCATCACAAAATTCTTGATTTCCTCCTAAGTCAATTATAAAACCACCGTTAAATGTTACGGTAACCTCGTCATTTTCAATAATTTCATCTCCATTACAGTTTGTATATACTGCTTGTGCAGTGTAAGTGGTTAACTCATTGGTAGGACAAACGTTTATAATTGGATCTGTACTTATTACTTCATTGTTTTCGTTTAACCAAGAAAATGCTACATTACTATTTCCATTCGGTGTAAATCTCCAAGCTTCATTAATAGCAGACCAGTTTCCTGTATTTCTATTTGGTGCTGAAATACCCTCTGTACCATTTTGATTTTGTAAACCAATAACTGCATTACCACTATTCCAGTTAGAACAAGCATCAGACCTATTCTCTAGGTAAATTTCAACAACATTGGTTGTTTCATAAATTACTATTTGAGTAGTCATATTTAAATCCTCACAACTAAAATAAGGAATTACTGGAAAGTTAACTACCATGGTTCTACAGGGAACTTCCCCAAAAATAGTATAGTTTATAATTCCAGAACCACCAATAGAGGGATCTATATCCATATAAGGTCCAAATATAGTAGTACTAAATAAATTGTTACTCGGTATGGGGTCGCTAAAACTCCAATCACAAAAACCGTTAGGCTCATTATTTACCAGATCAAAAGTAATTACACCATTTGAACCAATTAAAATTTCTGAATAGGTACCTCCATAGAAACAAAAATCAAATGGTAATGGGATGGGGTCTGACCAAATATCGTCGGTATTTACAGATATTGGAGTTCCACCAGTTGACGGAAAAGGAGGATTGTAGTCTATTGGCGCTACTTCATAACTTGTTGTTTCACCAGTTTGAAGAAATGTTGCCGAAAGGTCTGTACAAGGCTGATCACAATCTAATTCTATATTTCCACCGGCATTTACATTTGGACAACCTGGTCCTTGTGCAAAAGAGTTAAGGCAAAAAAGTAATATAAATGTAAAGAATAATTGTAAGGATAAGCTTTTTAAAAACCCAAAGAAAGAGTATAGGGTAGCTGTTTGTTTCATAAAATTAATTTTGTTGGTTATTTTGTTATATATGGCTGGTTTTTTCAAATGTTATCGGTGGAGAATAAAATTTTTAATCATCAAAATTTATTTATTTCTTTTGAAAATATAGCGAGTTATAAATATTCCTTGTCCATCTTCTTTTCCACATTCACTTTCTACGGCACTATTTACAAAAGCTAACTCCCAACCCTCCTCTATCATGGTATTTATTTTTGAACTAATTAACGCGTCGTTAGCAGCAATGTTTTGAAACCTAATTCCACCAATATTGTAAAAATTTAATAATTTTGTTTCATCAAAATCTTTAACCCTAATTTCTGCTCTATCAGATTTATTTCTGGTTTTATCGTTTTCAGTTTGGGTTGAAGTGAATTCTTTATAATTTTTATCTTCGTTAGCACTAATAATCCTTGATCTTCCAACACCATTTGGGACTATAGATTCAACACTAGTGATTACTTTATATTCTATCTGGGCGCTAATTTCAAAAAAGGATAATAAAAAAATAAATGATAATATTAGTAGTTTTTTCATTTTTCTAAAAAAAATATTAAAGTTAAAAGTACAATTTTAATAATATTTAACAACTATTTTGATATATGTTTTTTTACAATGTGTTTGAACAGTGATAATATAAAAATTTATTTTAGGGAATGTCTTTTGTACCTTTGCTTTATAATTAAAATTTATGATTGAAAAGTCGAGTATAGATTACGAAAAAGCAGTACTCATTGGTTTAATTACTCAAAAACAAAATACAGATAAATCTAATGAATATCTGGATGAATTAGAGTTTTTAACTTATACTGCAGGTGGAGAGGTTTTAAAACGATTTGTTCAAAAGATGGAATGCCCAAATTCTAAAACTTTTTTAGGAACTGGTAAAATAGAAGAAGTTAGGGATTACATCGAAAAACACGAAGTTGGATTGGTTGTTTTTGATGATGAATTATCTCCTGCTCAACAACGAAATATAGAGAAAATACTGGAATGTAAAATTCTTGACCGGACCAACCTTATATTAGATATTTTCGCACAACGAGCTCAAACAAGTTACGCAAGAACTCAAGTAGAATTAGCACAATACCAATATTTACTACCTCGTTTAACAGGAATGTGGACCCACCTTGAAAGACAAAAAGGAGGAATTGGAATGCGTGGACCTGGTGAAACAGAAATTGAAACTGATAGAAGGATTGTTAGGGATAGAATATCATTATTAAAAAAGAAATTACAAAAAGTAGATAAGCAAATGTTGGTTCAAAGAGGTAACCGTGGCTCACTAATTCGTGTTGCTTTGGTTGGTTACACCAATGTTGGGAAATCTACTTTAATGAATGTTATTAGTAAATCTGACGTATTCGCAGAAAATAAACTTTTTGCAACATTAGACACGACTGTAAGGAAAGTTGTAATTAAAAATCTTCCTTTTTTAGTGAGCGATACAGTTGGTTTTATTAGAAAACTTCCTACCCAATTGGTAGAATCTTTTAAAAGCACATTAGATGAGGTAAGAGAAGCTGATTTATTATTGCATGTGGTTGATATTTCTCACCCTTCTTTTGAAGACCACATTGCTTCTGTAGAAAAAATATTAGGAGAAATAAAAGCATCGGATAAGCAATGTGTAATGGTTTTTAATAAAATTGATTCTTATAAACATGAAGTAATAGAAGAAGATGATTTAATCACTGAAAGAACGAAAGCTCATTATAGTCTTGACGATTGGAAACAAACTTGGATGAATAGTGAAAATGGGGAAGCAATTTTTATTTCGGCTTTGAAAAAAGAAAATATAGAAGAATTTAAAAAAATAGTTTATGGTAAAGTAAAAGAGTTACACATAAAAAGATTTCCATATAATCAATTTTTATATAAGGAATACAAATAAGAATAGATAATTAGATATTAAAAAAGCCTATTTCAATATTGAAATAGGCTTTTTTATAAAACAACTATTGATTATAATTTCACATTTACTCCTAAACCAAATACTTCTCTAATTTGAAATCCTGAATAAGAATTATCGTTATAAATAGTTTGGAAAGTTAAATTAGTAGAGAACACATCATTTATTTTCATTACTACATTCATCGTATAATTAATGTCTACATTTTGAGGTTTATCTAAGTAGTCAGAAAACACATTAAAAATATTTTCGATATTAATATTTTTCATAATATCTAATTTATAATATGCTCTTATATTTAAACCAAGCTCAAATAAGTAAGATTCTCCTGGATCAACTCCGTAAGTTTTAACATCATTACTTGAATCGTATTCCACTGTATCTGAATTATAGGTAAATACTTCACCACTAAGGAAAGTAAATTTAGGTGTTAATGGTGAAAAGTTAATACTTAAATTGTCATTTTTCTTCCATAATAAGCCAGGTCCAAAACTCAAGTATGCCGGTTTAAAAAATCCAGATGTTGGGAAGTCCTCATTATTGTAACCATACCATTGATCACCAATGGTTTGATTTTGATCTATAAAATCATCTTCATAATCAAAACCATCTTGAAACTGGCTGTTAAAATTCATGAAAAATGAAGCATTCCAAAAACCATTAATTTTTTTACCAAGAGTGGAGTTTAATACTAGTTGATCATCTGTTTTTCTATAACCTAAATCTTTTTTTCTAGCAGAAGAGGCATCTTCTTGTTTATTATTAGTTAAACCATAGCTAGCTAAAATTTTATTATCCCAAGTCCAATCTCCTTTCTGGTAATTAAGATCGTAATTTAGATTTAAATTACCTGCAAAACTATTATCACCTCCAGGTTGCCAGTTCAAGAAAGCAGACTGATTAATTAATAAAGTAATTTTACCTGATTTTTTCCAACCCTCTTCTCTTTCTCCGGCTTCGTCTTGAGAAAAACCAAGAAAGGATATTAGTAAAAAAGTATATAAAAGTATTTTTTTCATCATTTGTTTTTTATTTGATTGATAATTTATTCATGTAAATATATATTAATTGTATTGTTTTTTATTTATTATGTAGATTTAGATGGCTTGAATCATAAGAAAAATCTATAAATTATTTTTAATTATATAATCAAGCGAGCAAGATAAAGTGTTATTTTCTTAACTTTCTTTTATAAAGAGGAACAGAAGAGCATGCTTCTCCATACATAAGACTCTTTACTACAGGTTGTAATTTTTGTATTAATTGCAGATAGGTGTTTTCTGGTATTGGTTTATTCGAACAACCTTTAATAATAATGAGTTTATCCGTATAATGTGAAACATCTAAATCCTCTATGACTTTATTAAAATTAGAAATCTCTAATTGCTCTAAATTACCAATAGAAACTCTTTTAGTAATTGGAGTCAAGTGTGTTGTTAATAACATAAATGCCCAAGCAGGAACCAGCGCATCATTAATATTTGTTAAAGCAACATAACTATCATGGTATTGCTCCCAATTATGGTTTTTTACGGAGGCTCTAAAGTTTTTTTCTTTAAGAAGCATGCCCTCAAATAAAAATTGAGAAATATCAAGTTCCATTCTATTCCCTTCTGGATAAAAATCTTCAAGATCAAAAGTAATTAACTTACTTTCTGTAACTCTATTTTTTATTTCTTCTTGCATTTATAACATTCCCAATTCTAGTTTCGCTTCTTCGCTCATTAAGTCCTGACTCCAAGGCGGGTCAAACGTAATTTCTACTTCTGCATCAGTAACAAAACTGATTGATTTAATTTTCTCTTCTACTTCTAAAGGTAAGGACTCTGCAACTGGGCAATTGGGAGTTGTTAATGTCATCAATACTTTTACTCCATAATCTTCATTGACAAATACATCATATATAAGTCCTAGTTCATAGATGTCTACAGGAATTTCTGGATCGAAGATAGTTTTAATTACTTTTACTATTTTCTCACCTAATTCTTCTGAATTCAATTTCACTTCTTTAGTCATTAGTTATTAATTTGAGTCTGAAAGGCTAATGCATAAATTTTAAGTTGTTTGATCATAGACACCAATCCATTAGCTCTAGTTGGTGAAAGATGTTCCTTTAATCCAATTTTATCAATAAAATTAGTATTCGAATTTAATATGTCATTTGGTGTTTGATTAGAGAAAACACGTAATAAAATTGCAATAATTCCCTTGGTAATAATAGCATCACTATCAGCTGTATAGTTTATTCTGCCATCAATTAGTTCCGCATCTAACCAAACTTTAGATTGACAGCCTGTTATTAAGCGATCTTCTAATTTATTATTTTCACTAATCAAAGGTAATGATTTTCCTAAATCAATCATGTACTCATATTTTTGCATCCAATCATCAAACATCGAAAATTCTTCAATAATTTCATCTTGGATTAATTCAATCGTCATCATATTTTTATTTCCTTATTTTGTATGCACGAATTAAAAGAGCCTCGTCTTCATTAAATAATGTTAGCATTTTTCCATCAAAACTAAATGTTTTTGAATCGTTATATGCTTTAAATAATTCTCTTTCAGCTACCATAACCTTTTCTTCACAATACATTTCAGTAGCCGATAATGGTCCAATTTTAAGTTCATTAGCGTTAAAAACGGTATAGGTTCCAAAATAATTATTACAATTAGTTTTTCCTGAAATTTTATTTTCTGAAGTTTCAATTGTAAAACTTAATGTGCGTGATAATTCATTTCCATTAAGACTTTTTATTTCATATTCCCCAGAATAAAATTGGTTAGAAGAAACTTTTATTGTTTTTTTTGTTTCCTTACAAGAAATGAACATTAATGAAAATAATATAAAACTTAAAGCAATAGTGTATTTCATGTGTTTATTTTATTATTGGAGTTCATGTATCCTAAATCTCTTTGATTTTTAAAAAATTAAATGCTCGTTTCGTATTTTTAATTATGACAACATCATTTTAGCTTTTTTAATAGCTTCTATAAATACATCAATTTCCTGTTTTGTATTATAAAACGCAAAAGACACTCTTACAGTTCCTGGAATTTTATAAAAATCCATAATGGGTTGTGTACAATGATGACCTGTCCTTACTGCAATTCCTAATTTATCAATAATAGTACCAATGTCATATGGATGAATAGAACCTATGTTAAACGAAATAACAGCTACCTTGTTTTTAGAAGTGCCATAGATTTTCACTTCTTCAATTTTAATAAGTTGATCCGTTGCATAAGTCAATAACTCATTTTCATAAGTCGCAATTTTTTTTAAACCGATAGTGTTTAAATAATCAATAGCCACGCCAAAACCTATACCAGCTGAAATATTAGGAGTACCTGCTTCAAATTTATGCGGTAAATCTGCATAAGTTGTTTTTTCAAAAGTGACCTCTTTAATCATTTCACCACCACCTTGGTATGGAGGAAGTTTATTTAACCATTCTTCCTTACCGTAAAGAATGCCAATACCGGTTGGGCCACACATTTTATGTGCGGATGTCACATAAAAATCGACACCTAATTCTTGAAAATCTGGCACTAAATGAGATGTTGCTTGCGCACCATCAATTAAAACGGCGGCTCCTTTTTGATGTGCTTTATCAATAATATCTTTAATCGGGTTAACGGTTCCCAATGAATTAGAAACATGATTGACAAAAACTAATTTTGTATTATTGGATAGTAAGCTTTCATATTCAGAAATAATTAAATCCCCATCTTCATTCATAGGAATTACTTTTAATAATGCTCCGGTTTTTTCACAAAGCATTTGCCAAGGAACAATGTTTGAATGATGTTCCATAGCAGAAATAATAATTTCATCTCCTTTATTTAAAAATTTCGAAAAGCCAGATGCTACTATGTTAATTCCATGGGTGGTTCCTGAAGTGAAAATTATTTCGTAATCCTTTGAAGCGTTAAAGTGTTTTTTGATTTTTTTTCTAGATAATTCATAAGCATCAGTTGCCACTTGAGAAAGTTTATGAACTCCACGATGGATATTTGCATTATAATTACTGTAATAATCAACTATACTATTAATTACGACCTCAGGTTTTTGAGAAGTAGCTGCGTTGTCAAAATACACTAAAGGATGACCATTAACTTTTTTTGAAAGTATGGGAAAATCTTGTCTTATTTTTTCAACATCAAATACCATGATTTCATGATTAAGTTTAAATATCAAATCCAATATTTACACCAATTTTTTCGGCAATAAGATTATTGATGCGTCTTTTTAATTCAGGGATTTTTACAGTTTCTAACACCGTATTTGCAAAAGCATACATTAATAATGCTTGCGCTTCTTTTAAGCCAATACCTCTAGAACGTAGGTAAAACAAAGCATCTTCATCAAATTGACCAATGGTGCATCCGTGAGAACATTTAACATCATCCGCAAATATTTCTAATTGAGGCTTTGCATTTACAGTTGCATTATCATCAATTAATATGTTATTATTTTGTTGAAAAGCATTTATTTTCTGAGCTTGTTTTTCAACGATGACTTTCCCATTAAATACACCTGTTGAAGAGTCTGCATATAAACCTTTGTAGTCTTGATGACTCTCACAGTTTGGTGAAATATGATTGACTAAGGTGTTGTGATCTACATGCTGTTTGTCCTTTAAAATAGTTACACCTTTTAGTGTAGAATCGCTATGCTCTCCATTTTGAGAAAAATTAAGATTATTCCTAGTTATTTTACCACCTAACGAAAATGTATGAACATTACAATTCGTATCCTGTTCTTGATGGATAAAAGTATTATCTATTAGAGAGGCGTTTTCTTTGTCATTCTGAATTTTATAGAAATCTAGATACGCACGTTTTTCAACAAAAATCTCTGTTACTGAATTAGTAAATACAGCATTATTGGATAAGCTTTGATGTCTTTCTATAATTTGAACATGAGCATTTTCGCCAACAATAATTAAATTACGCGGTTGCATCATTAAAGCAGTTTCATTTCCTGTTGAGAAATTTATAATTTCAATAGGCTTATCTACTTCTTTATTGTTTGGAATATTAATATAAGCACCCTCCTTGGCAAAAGCGGTATTAAGAGATGTAATACTATCTTTTGAAGCTATTTTATTATAATATGCCTCAATGATTGCTTTATACTTTTCTTTTGATAATACAGAAGAAAGTAAACAAACATCCAATCCGTCATGACTGGTTTCAGATAGAAAAGAACTGAAAACACCATCTATAAAAACAATTTTATAGGAATCGATATCATGTAAAAAATATTCTCTAACTTTTTCATATTTAATTTTCTTATCACCTTTAGAGGCAATACTATAGTCTTTATTAATAATAGCATTTAATGAAGTGTATTTCCAATCTTCCTCTTTTTTAGTGGGAAATCCTTTTTCTTCAAAAGTATCAATTGCTTTTTTTCGAATATCATGGATTGGTGAATTATCATCCAAATGATCATCGAAAGCAAGATAAGACGACACTAATTTACTTTTTAAGCTCATATTTTTAAACTAATTCTTCTTTAATCCAATCGTATCCTTTTTCTTCTAACTCATAGGCCAATTCTTTCGCACCAGACTTAACAATCTTTCCATCGATTAAAACATGAACAAAATCAGGAACAATATAATCTAACAAACGTTGATAATGTGTGATGATAATGACCGCATTGTCTTTGCTTTTTAATTTGTTAACTCCGTTTGCAACAATTTTTAAAGCATCAATATCTAGTCCAGAATCAGTTTCATCAAGTATTGCCAATTTTGGATCTAGCATTGCCATTTGAAAAATTTCATTTCTTTTTTTCTCTCCTCCTGAAAATCCTTCGTTTAAAGAGCGTGATAAGAATTTTCTATCAATTTCTAATAAATCTGCTTTAGACTTAATTAATTTCAACATTTCTGAGGCAGGCATATCTTCTAAACCTTTAGCTTTTCTGGTTTCGTTAATAGCCGTTTTAATAAAATTTGTAACGGATACTCCAGGAATTTCAACAGGATATTGAAATGATAAAAACACTCCTTTGTGAGCTCTTTCCTCAGGATCAAGTTCTAAAATATCTTCATTTAAAAAAGTAACCGAACCTTGGCTTACCTCAAAATTTTCGTTTCCAGAAATTACAGCAGAGAGGGTACTTTTACCAGAACCATTAGGTCCCATTATAGCGTGTATCTCTCCAGCTTTCACCTCTAAATTAACACCTTTTAAAATTTTTTTATCTTCTACACCTGCGTGTAAATTTTTAATTTGCAGCATAGTTATTATTTCTTTTCTTCAAGTTTTATATCAATTTTTGATGGTTTACTCCCAACCAATACAATTTCAGTAATTGTTATTATTTCGTCCCAACCTTCTGAACCTTCAGGTTTTCGATTTATACTTCCTTTCACAGCTACTGGAACCATATCAAAATCTGATTCTTTTACAGATTTCACTTTATTAGCTAATTCTGTTGCCATTTCATCGAGAGTTACTCCATAAATAAATTTATTTCCTTTTAATACTGCAGCATCTCCTAAATAAATAAAGTCTCCCCTATATATTTTATCTTCTGCACTATTTATTTCAACAGCAGTTTCCGACTTATCAACTTTTTCATCTTCTTTTTCTGCATTTTTTTTACATGAAAATGTAATAACTGAGATCAGTATAAAAAATAGTATTTTTTTCATTTTTAATATTTATTTAAATTATCCAACAGAACCTTCAAGACTAATTTCTAGTAATTTTTGTGCTTCTACTGCAAACTCCATAGGAAGCTTGTTTAACACTTCTTTACTAAATCCATTTACAATTAAGGCAATCGCTTTTTCAGTTTCAATACCTCTTTGATTGCAGTAAAAAATTTGATCTTCTCCAATTTTACTTGTAGTTGCTTCGTGCTCAATTTGAGCTGATTTATTTTTTACTTCTATATATGGAAATGTATGTGCTCCACAATCATTTCCCATTAATAGAGAATCGCATTGTGAAAAATTACGAGCATTCTTGGCATTTTTACTAATTTTCACCAAACCTCGATAACTATTTTGAGATTTTCCAGCAGATATTCCTTTTGAAATAATCGTACTCTTGGTATTTTTTCCAAGATGAATCATTTTAGTTCCAGTATCTGCTTGCTGATAATTATTAGTAACTGCAATAGAATAAAATTCACCTACTGAATTATCTCCTTTAAGAATACAAGAAGGATATTTCCATGTAACAGCAGAACCTGTTTCAACTTGCGTCCAAGAAATTTTTGCATTTTTCTCGCAAAGGCCTCTTTTAGTAACAAAATTATAAACTCCACCTATACCTTCATTATTTCCTGGATACCAGTTTTGTACTGTTGAGTATTTTATTTCAGCATCATCCATAGCAATTAATTCAACAACTGCTGCATGTAACTGGTTTTCATCTCTACTTGGCGCTGTACAGCCTTCTAGGTAACTTACGTAACTACCTTTGTCTGCGATAAGTAATGTTCTCTCAAATTGTCCTGTTCCTGCTTGATTAATTCTGAAGTAAGTTGAGAGTTCCATAGGACATCTTACTCCTTTTGGGATGTAACAGAATGATCCATCACTAAATACAGCCGAATTTAAAGCTGCATAAAAATTATCTTTTGTTGGAACAATTGTACCAATATATTTTCTTACAAGTTCTGGATGCTCTTTGATAGCTTCCGAAATACTCATAAAAATAATGCCTTTTTTTGACAATGTCTTTTTGAATGTTGTTGCAACTGAAACAGAATCTACAACAATATCCATTGCCACATTATTCATTTTCTTTTGCTCATCTAGGGAGATACCTAACTTTTTATACATCGCTAAAAGGTCAGGATCTACGTCATCTAATGTTTTATTTGGATCGATGGATACAGGAGCAGAGTAATAAGCTATTGATTGAAAATCTGGTTTTTCGTAATTAACATTTGCCCATTCTGGCTCAGTCATTTCTTTCCAAGCTTTATAAGCGTCAAGTCTCCAATCAGTCATCCATTGAGGCTCTTCTTTTTTCTTAGAAATTGCACGAACAATATCTTCATTTAAACCAAGGGGAAAGGTTTCAGATTCAATATCTGTATAAAATCCATATTCGTATTCCTTGGTTTCAAGGTCTTTTTTTAAATCGTCTTCGGTAAATTTCGCCATATTTTTTTTCAATTAAGCTATAAAGAGAAACTTTCTCCACATCCACAAGTCCTGTTTGCATTGGGGTTATTAAAAACAAACCCTTTTCCGTTAAGGCCACCACTATATTCTAAAGTAGTACCGATTAAGTATAAAAAACTTTTTTTATCAATAATGATTTTCACGTCATTATCTTCAAAAAGCTTGTCACTTTCTCCTTTGCTATTGTCGAAGTCTAGTTCATAGGATAAACCTGAACATCCACCACTTTTTACACCTACACGAACGAAATCATCACTAACATCAAAACCGCCTTCGGTCATAAGTTGTGAGATTTTCGTCTTTGCTTTTTTACTAACTTTTATCATCTAATTAGATTAAATCTAAATAATAGGCAAATATAAGCTATTTTCAATATTTTTGAGTGGAAAATAAGCCTTTAAAAATTTATTATAGTATTGTTTTTTCTTATGGAAATTTTAAAAAGAATTTTTAATGAAATTAATTTTATAATTTTTCCTAAAGTTAAAATTATTATTAGCGAATATTACTTATTATCTTCGCTAAAATAAAAATTAAAATTATGAAAAATTTATTCAATTTTAAATATTTTAAGGGTGATCTTTTTGGAGGTATAACAGCTGGAATCGTAGCATTACCATTGGCATTAGCATTTGGTGTAAGTTCAGGGCTAGGACCTCAAGCAGGTTTATATGGAGCTATATTTATCAGTTTTTTTGCAGCACTTTTTGGAGGAACTAATACCCAAATATCAGGACCAACTGCTCCAATGACCGCCGTAAGTATGGTAGTAATAGCAGGTATTCTAGCTACTTTTGAAGGAGATGTGGAAAAAGCATTACCTGCAATTTTAACAGTATTTTTATTAGCCGGAATAATGCAAATTGGATTGGGTATGTTAGGGTTAGGGAAGTATATAAAATACATTCCATACCCGGTAGTATCTGGTTTTATGACTGCTATTGGAGTTATTATTTTAGTAACTCAAATATTACCTGCAGTTGGGTATTACCCTAAAGAAGATCAGGTTTATGTAGAACAGTTTAAACCACAAGCGGAAGAAGTGATATTGGAAAATATATTATTAGATGAAGTTGAAGAGGGTATTTTAGTATTAGAGAATTTTAAAGAAACTATTAAAAGAGCAGGAGATATTTCTGCCGAGCAAATTGCAACTGAATCTAAAACTCTTGCAGGTAAAGAAGCGTCTGGAGTTATAGGAACTATTAAAGTTTTACCCAATGCCCTAACCTCTATTAATTGGTTAGAATTAATATTAGCCCTAGGTACAATTTTTATAATTTATGGATTCAAACGTATTACTAAAGCAATACCGAGCACGTTAGTTGCTTTGTTTGTTATGAGTGGTATTGCAGTTGGTTTAGGTTTAGATTATCGACCTATAGAAGAAATTCCAAGCGGATTACCAATTCCAAAATTAGAAATGTTTACTGATTTTAGTTTGGCTAGTATCACACCTTACATATTTACAGCCCTAACACTAGCTTTGCTAGGTGCGATAGACTCTTTATTGACATCGGTTGTAGCGGATAATATGACTAAAACTAAACACAAACCTAATAAAGAATTAATTGGACAAGGAATTGGAAATAGTATAGCGGCATTGTTTGGAGGAATTCCAGGAGCAGGCGCAACTATAAGGACGGTTGTAAATATTAATGCAGGAGGTAAAACGAGGTTGTCAGGTATGGTTGCAGGTATTTTATTATTAATGATTTTATTAGCTCTAGGTCCAGTTGCTTCCAAAATTCCTGCTGCAGTATTAGCAGGTATTTTAATAACAGTTGGTATTGGTGTTATGGATTATAAAGGGCTAAAAGCAATGCCTTATATGCCAAAGCAGGAAGTAGCCATTATGCTAGTAGTATTAGTATTATCTTCTGTTTGGAATTTAGTGTATGCAGTGGGAATTGGATTAGTAATAGCCTCTTTAATTTTTATGAAAAAAATTGGCGATATTTCAGCAAGTAGATCGGATGTAAAATCATTAAAAGAAGAAGCTTGGGATGATGAATTTGAAATTCCTGACATTCTTCAAGAACAAATTTTTATAAAGCATGTAAAAGGACCACTTTTTTTTGGTTCTACAAGTGATTTTCAAGCATTAGCAAAACAAATCCCTGAAAATGCGACTATCGTTTTAGTAAGAATGGGTCGAATGCCTTATATGGATCAGTCAGGGCTTTATGTAATGGAAGAGGTATTAATAGATTTGGTAAATGAAGGAAAAACGGTATTGCTTGTTAATACTTTAGAACAACCAAAATATATGATGGAGCGAATTGATATCATACCAGATTTAATACCAAAAGACCGTCTATTTATTGATCTTAAGTCAAGTTTGGTCTGGGTAAAAGAAAATATGACTAATTAATTTTCTCTAAAAACTTTAAATAAACATTTAGACTAAATTTTGATTATAAATTATTTTTTTGAATTTTACAAAACATCATATATTTGTATCTAGATAACAAAATCTTTATTTTTTGGTTCATTGCAAACCATTTTAATTCACTTTAAAAAACATTTTATGAATACAATTAAAAAAAACATTCTTTTTATAGCTTTAACTTTATTTATGGCAGCTTCAACTTATGCTCAAATTGAGATTACTCCTCAAGCTGGTTACCAAATAGGTTCAAAATATAATTTTTATGATGGATATATGAAGTTAAAAGCTTCAGGAAATTATGGAGTAACTTTAGATTTTGACATCAATCCTTTTGGAGGTCAGATAGAATTGGTGTATGCTTTTCAAAATGCAGATTTAAATATTAAACCCAATCGTTTTTCACCAGAAATATTTATTACAAAATTTAATGTTCATCATATTCAGGTTGGATTTTTACAAAACTTTAATTATGACGAAGATCTAGTTCCCTTTGGTGGTATGTCAGCTGGTATGGCAATTTTCAGTCCTCAGAATATTGATTCCGTTGACTCAGGTTATGACCCGGGAAGTCGTACAAAATTTGAATTTGGTTTTACAGGTGGTGCTAAGTATTTTTTTACAGACCGAATAGGTATAAGGTTACAAGCGCAATTACTAATACCAATAGAGTGGGGAGGGGTTTATTATAGTAGCGGTGGTTCCGTATTTACTACGGGTGGATCTTTATTACAACTCAACTTTACAGGAGGATTAATAGTTAGATTAGGTTAATAAATTTCAAGACAAATTAATAATATTCAATTTCGTATATTTAAAAAAAAATTATTATGAAAAAAACATTGTATTCATTTATTCTATTTGGATTATTAATTACTAGTTGTTCAAGTGTTAAAGTTTTAGATTCCTGGCAAGGAGATAACCTTTCTAGTGTAGAAGAAAAAAACATTCTAGTTGTTGCAAGAACTGATAACAAACTGGCTAGAATTGCTTTTGAAGAAGCTATGGCAAATGATTTAAGAAAAGCAGGATTTAAGGCTACAGAAAGCTATTTAAAGTATAGCAATCACAACCCTGATGAGAAAATGAAAGAAGGTGCCATGAAATCTTTAATTGAAAAAGAAGGGTTTCAAGGGGTAGTAATGAGTGTTGTTAAAGATTATAACGAATCTCTAGTTACGGAAGAGTCTGGTGGTTATTACGCTGGAGGCACTACTTACTATGGTGGTTATCCTGGGTATTATGGTGGGTTTTACGGCTACTATAACAATCCATATTCTTACTCTACTTATGGGAATTACGTCCCTAGCTCAACTACAACAAGAGTTTCTAAATCATATATCTTAGAAACATTAATATATAATTTAGATGAACCAGAAGGAAAACAATTAATTGGAGTTGTTACTTCACAAATAATTGATCCAAGTAGTGTTATTAAAACAGCTAAAGAATATTCAAAACTCGTTTTCAGTAGTTTAAATAAATTATAATATTTAAATAATTTAACAACCGTCAATTTCTATTTGTTGACGGTTTTTTTATACATGTACAAATCAGCTTTTAAATACCGGAATGAATCTTTTTTAATAACTCAATTATTAATTTTATTTGGTTCCATAGGTTTTGATACTCATTTTTTCGAAACCATTCTTTCTCCTCTTTTATTTATAGCTAACATATTAGCTGGTATAATTTTGATTTCAAAAAAGATAAAATTAATGTGGTTTTTTATAATCATAATTTGTATTGAAGTTGCGATTTTTGGTTTTGGAAATTATACTTCAGTAACTAAAACAATTTCACTATCGAATTATTTAAAGTTTTTCATTTATTTAAAGTTTTTCACTTATTTCTTGTTTTACATATTAGTAACTTTTGAAATAATTAAAGCAGTTTGGGATGCTAAATTGATAGAAAGAAATGTAATTTTAGGTTTGATAAGTGGTTATGTGTCTCTAGGGTTTATAGGGTATTTTATTTTTCTTAGTGTTAATTTAGGGCATCCAAATTCTTTTGCAGGTCTTGATTTAATTGAATTGGGACGCGCGACCTATTCTTCGGGCCTTATGTATTTTAGTTATGTTACATTACTAACCATTGGATATGGTGAAATATATCCCTTGACACTAGTAGGTCAGAAAGCTGCGATTTTTGTGGGATTAACAGGACAATTTTACCTAGTAATTCTTACAGCCATTACAGTTGGTAAATACTTAAATCAACAAAATAGTAGTTAAATATCAATAAATATGTATTACTAATTTGGATTTTGAAATTCGGGATTTGTAGTAAACCCAATATCAGATAAAGAAAGTAAAAATGCTTTTAAATCGCTCTTTTCATTTTCAGTTAGTTGAACTCCACCTTGGGCGATATTTTTCATCAAAGGATCAATGGTTTCAGAATAAACCAATCCTTCACTATAATGATTAATTACTTCATCTAAAGTTTCAAATCGTCCATCATGCATAAATGGACTTGTATAGGCTAAATTTCTTAACGAAGGTGATTTAAACTTTCCGTTGTCTAATGGATCTCCAGTAATAGCTCCCAATCCTAAATCATCGAAAAAACTATCAAGTCCGTTATTATGAAATATATTATCTGTCCACAAGGGATTAGAATTGCTTCCATGACAATGAAAACAATCTCCTCTTTCTTCATCCATAAAAATATTAAAACCGTTTATCTCAGAAACTGTTATCGCATTTTGATCACCCAATAGATACTGATCAAATCTAGAATTTCCTGAAACCAGGGTACGTTCAAATTGGGCAATTGCCTTAGTGACTAATTCTTTCGTTATTGTTGAGGTTCCAAATGCTTGTGAAAATAATTCTGGATAGTTATTTGTAGCTTGTAAAGTAGCTATTGCATTTGGCCAAGTATTATTCATTTCTATAACATTTTCTATAGGATCAGAAACTTGTTCTTCTAGGCTTTTAGCTCTTCCATCCCACAAGAAATTTGCCTCAAAATTCCAAGCCATATTATATAAGGGCATGGCATTTCTAGTTCCTATCGCTCCAGTAATTCCAGTACTAAAACGAGTGGGTTCTGTAAATGAATAGTCTGAAAAATGACAACTTGCGCAAGCTTGGGTTCCATCACCAGATAATAAGGGTTCATAAAAAAGTTCCCTTCCTAACCTTATACCTTCTTCGGTTTGTGGGTTATCTGATGGGATTAAAGGAGGTAAAAGTAAATCGCTAAATAATTGAGGTATTTCTATGTCTTTTGGTATTGCTTGATATCCGATAGTATCATCTGAACTCGAACAAGACATTAAAAAACCAGTTAATAATATTATTAAAAAACACCTCATTAATATATTTTAATTAATCACCTAAATAAACACTAAAAACCGATTGGCCATTTTCGTTCATTTTTCTTTGAGCATCATAATTACCCATCAATCCTGTATTAAGTAAATTTAAATCCCAGGTTTTAGGGTTTTTAAACCATTCTGCTAAATTCATTTTTATGTCGATGTTAGTATTGCTGTCTATTGATAATCCATCTACATTAACTCTAATAAAGTTTTGTTCAAAAACACCTTCACTTATGCGAGCTGTTCCATTATGGTAATTAAATGGCAGTGGACTTATGTTAGTTGGGCTTGTAAAAGTACCATCCAATTGCATAAAGTGATAACCTCCACCTAACATTTCAGGCCAACTCCAGCTGGCAGTATTTAGATCTGGATAAGCTTGGTCTGTATTATCTTCTTCATTAAATCCATATACAAATGAAATACCTGTATATGTCCCAGGAGGTATTACAATATTTGTAGCGTAATTAAGTGTATTATTATCTGCTAAATCTACAAGTTTATAGCTGCCAATTTCTATTTCATCACCATTTGAATTAGTTAAAATTACTTTAGATATTAAATACCTTAATCTTTCAATTTTAAGTATTTCTCCATTTTCATCAATAAATTCTGTTGTGCCTAAATCACTTACTGTTATATTTTCTCCATCCCAATTTTGCGAATTAGTTACTGATATTAAAATATCTGAAGCTTTTTCATCATCAGAACTACAGCTTACTAAACCAATTGTAATAATTATTAATAATAATTTCATTTTCATTTTTATCTAATTTTAAATATTAATATATCTTTATTTCCTTTGTTAATAATAATGTCTCCATCATTGCTTAAGGAGCTACCCACCACGATTATTTCATTTTCATTTGTACCTATTGTTTTATTTGCAAAATCTATATCTGAACCTCCAACATTTTTTTCAAATTTTAAATTTCCATTTTCATCAATTAAAATTAACCAAGCATCATTTGCACCGTAGTTAATTGTTAGATCAATATCTGAACTTCTCGCACTTCCCGCGATAGCGTAGTAATCATTTTTTAGTTTTGTTATTCCTCTTGATGTATCAAATTCTGTACCTCCATACGATTGTTCCCATATAATAGCTCCATTTGATGCATTAAATTTTACAATCCAAATATCTCCTCCTCCTTTAGAATTGGAAACATCTCCATTTATACTTCTTGACTCACCAGTTAAAATATAATTTCCATCTGTTGCTTTAACCAAAGAAAAAGCCCTATCAGTTTCTGCACCTCCAAATGAGTTTTCCCAAACTTTATCTCCATCGGGACTTAGTTTAATAACCCAAAAATCATTTCCACCATGTGCGTTAGTTATATCAAAATCTGCACTTTCTGAGATTCCGGCTAACAAAAAACCACCATCCTCGGTTTGCAAAACATCTTTGCTCTGATCAACGTGGGTACCTCCAAAATATCGACGCCAAATTATATTGCCATTTGCATCCATTTTAATGCCCCAATAATCACCTAAGCTATGTAGTGTTCCTCCTGTTTTAAGTTGGTTATCGTTAAAGTCATTTCCCTCACCTCCGCTTAAGCCAACATCTAAAAATCCAGTCGCAAAATACCCTCCATCAAAAGTTTGGATTACTTTATTCGCTTGGTCTTGTCCAATAAAACCAAATGATTTTTCCCATTCAATATCTCCAGTATTATTAACTTTCACGATCCAATAATCATGGAAACCTGCATTTTCTGTAACATCACCGTCTGAACTAGCTGTGTAACCTGAAATTACATAACCTCCATCATTGGTTTTAGAAATCCCAGTAGCTTGGTCGTCTTCAGATCCACCATAGGTTTTATCCCATAATACATCTCCGTCTTGACTTAATTTTAACAACCAATAATCTTGATCTGTTGAAGTTTTTCCAGTTATATCTCCATCAGTACTATTGGTGAAGCCTAATACTATATAACTACCATCATTAGCTTGCACTATATCAATGGCATCATCTTCATTACTTCCACCAAATGTTTTTACCCAAACTAATTCTCCACTAAAATTGGATTCTATAGCAGGGGGTAATGCATCATCATCATCACTTTTACAAGAAAAAAGTAAGGAAGCAAACAGAATGATAATAAGAAAATTTTCTCTCTTTTTTAAAAAATACATTTAGGATTATTTTTAAATAATTTTAATTTACAATTAATCTTTTTATGGTAAGATTATTGATTTTTACTAAATACATTCCAGTTTTTAAACTAGAAATATCTATGTTCTCAGATAATGAACTAGAAAAATTTAGATTGATGATTCTTTGGCCTAAAACGTTAAAAACTTCAATTTGTTTTAAAGGCTCTTTTTTTGAATTAATAGTTAATTTATTTTTAGCTGGATTTGGATATAAGTTAAAATTTTCTAGATCAGCATCAGAATTGCCTAGTGAAGAATTATCTCTAACTAAGGTAAATCCATTTGTACCAGATATAACAATATTTCCGCTTTCAAAAAAAGGATATACATTCCATGAACCGTCATAATTTGCATTGTTGTTGGAAGGATAGGTGTCAAAATAACTAGATGCTGTCATATTTCCATTTTCAATATCGCTAATATCTACTACTCTTAAACCAGAAGAATAATTGGCTAAATAGTATTTATCACCAATTACATAACCATTGTGATCAACAGAGCTTGTTTCACCTTCATATTCCATATGAAAAGTAATATTATCTAAATCTGAAATGTTAAAAACAATTGTACGGGTATTAAATCCAAAATCAAACTCATCTCCTTCATCTCCTAATAGCATAAATTTGCGATCTTCAGTTAACCAATTTTGGTGTGTATAACCAGTAGCTGGATATTCAAATGAAGCTATTTGAATGGGATTACTTTTGTTTGTTACATCAACGATTTCAACGTGATTTGCATTGGATGCAAAAGCTATTTCTTTTCCAGTATAATCTGAATCTGGCCCATCATAGGTGATCACTTGTGTATCATGAGTATATCCACCCTCAGCGTAACCGCCGGCAGCAGTTGGGTTTAAAGGATCTTGAATGTTGATAAAGTGAAGACCTCCACCAAAAGTGTTGTCTCCAAGACTATAAGCATAACCTGTTTGCTCGTTGATAGCAATGTTATGAGAGTCTCCAAAGCCAGCGTAGTGTGCATCTTCAGTAAATATTTCCGGCGGATTGGAAACGTTTCTCAAGCGTGTTAGATCAAACACCTGCATCCCATGTCCATTAGCTTCACTTACAACAAATGCATGGTTTTGATATACTTTAATATCTCTCCAGATTGAAGGAGTTGTATGTGTTGGGAGCTTTCCTAAGTAAATAGGATTAACAGGGTCCGAAATATCGATAAATGCAGTCCCATTATCGAGACCAACTAACGCATATTCAGTTCCGTCATCTGGATCTGTCCAGCCCCATGAATCATTTCCTTCACTAGCTCCCATCTCTGCTAAAAAAATATGAGATTGTAAATCATAATCTTTACAAGGATAATTATTTGCAAAGCCATTTTCACAGGGTGTTTGAGCAAAATTAAAAAGGGTAACAGAAAGCGCAATTAATAGTAAAATTTTATTTTTCATTGGGGTTTAAATTATGTATTTAATTAAAGGTAGGTGTTATTTGTTGTTTAAAATAAACTTTAACAATTATTAAACATTATTTTAGAAATCAAATAATATTTAATTAGATGGTTAAAATTACTGTTTAATTATTTTTGTTATAAATTCATTATTTAGCTTTAAAATATAAATACCATTTGAAAAATTTGAAATATTTGTTTTGATATTTATTTTGGAATTATAATTTTTAAATATCAATAATTTACCACTTAAATCATAAATTTTAATATTATTAACTGGGAACCCTATAGCATTAATATGTATGGTGTTATTGGTAGGATTTGGATAAATATTAAAATTGGTAAATGAATTATCTTCTATTGCTAAAGTCGATGATTTAACCACAAAAAATCCTTCTCTATCACTTATTACTATGTTTCCGCTTTCAAAATAAGGATAGGTGCTCCATATTCCTTCATAACCAGCAAAATCATTTAAAGGATGACTATCAAAAAAACCAATTTCTGTCATTTCTCCATTTGAAATATCTGATATATCTATTACTCTTAAACCAGCAGCATTATTCGCTAAATAAAAAAAATCCCCGTTTACGTATCCATTATGGTCAGTAGCAAGGGTTGGGCCACTATAATCGAAAGAATGGATTGGGTTGTCTAAATCTGTAAAGTCCAGTACAATTGTTTTAGTATTAAAACCCAAATTAATTTCATCTGATTCATCACCTAAAATATAATACTTAAAGTCTTCTGTTATCCAACCTTGATGGGTATAAGAAAAATTTGAATAAGTAACAGATGAAATATGCTGAGGGTTGTTTTTATCAGTAACATCAACAATAACAACTTTATCCTCATTACTTCCTATATATATTTCTTTACCTGTATAATCTGTATCTGGGCCATTATAAATTACAACTTGAGCATCATGAGTATAACCGTCGTCTGAATATCCTCCTGCAGCAATGGGATTTAATGGGTCTGATACATCAATAAAATGAGCACCACCAGAATAGGTGTTATCACCAACACTATATGCATAACCAGTTTCTTCATTTATAACTATGTTATGTGAGCTACCAAATCCATCGTAATGTGCGTCTTCATTAAAAGTTTCTGGGGCATTACTAACGTTTTTTAACCGAGTTAAATCGAATACTTGCATTCCATGATTACTAGCTTCACTAACTATAAATGCATAGTTTTGATATACCTTAATATCTCTCCAAGTACTGTTATCAGTATGGGTTGGAAGTTTCCCTAAATAAATAGGATTTATAGGATCTGAAATATCAATAAAAACAGTCCCATTTTTAACTCCCATAATAGCATACTCATCACCGTTATCAGGATCTGTCCAACCCCAAGAATCGTTTCCCCTGTCGGTGTCTAATTCTGCCAATGATATAAATGACTGCAGATCATAACCGTTACAAGGATAATCTCCTGCCATTCCATTTTCGCATGGAGTTTGAGCAATTGAATTTTGGTTGACTAAAAAAATAGAAATAATAAATAATAGATATTTCATAGTATTTTTAATTAAATAAAGCGAATGTTTTGACTAAATTTTAATTAATTTTTTTACAACTTGATTGTTTATTGAGATAAAATAAATCCCTTTAGATAAATTAGAAATATCTATATTTTTTGTTTCAGTGTTTAGGTTTTTAAAATCTATTATTTGTTTTCCACTAATATCATTAATATTGACATTCTCGATTGGTTGATTTTTAGAATTGATAGTAATAAAGCTTGCGCTTGGATTTGGGTAAAGTGTTAGTCCTTCACTTAGGTTATTATTATTAAATCCTAGTTCTAAAATAACATTAAGCTCAAATGAACAAGTTGTTGAATTTCCAGAATCGTCTGCAGTTTCAAAACTGACGATAGTAATTCCATTACTTATAATTGTTCCAGCACTTGGGTTTTGTGTTATCATTAAATTATTAGAACAATTATCAGTTGCAGATACTTCATTGCTTGAAATATAATCAGGCAATGTATAGGTCCCATCAGGATTAGTAATTAATGCATTTTGGTCCTCAGCACATATAAAAATTGGATTTATGGTATCTACAACAGAAACAATTGCCTCACAAGTTGCCGTGTTTCCTGAGGCATCTGATATTGTTAATGTTACCGTATTTTCTCCTATATCATCACAAGAAAATGTATCGATATCAACTTCAAAAGAAACTATACCTTCATTATCTGTAGATCCTCCATCTAAAAAGTTTGCATTAATTGTAGCTTGACCGTTTTCGTTTAATAGTATAGTAATATTTTGACAAAGTGCAATTGGGTCTTCATTATCTTCATTAGTAGGACCTGAAGCTTTAACTAAAAAGAAACCACCTCCAGAATAATTAGATATTACAATGTTACCAGATTCAAAATAAGGATACACATTCCAAGCTCCATTAAAACTTGCAGAATCATTAGCTGGATAGGTATCAAAATAACCAAGTTCACTAATTGTTTGGTTTTGCAAATCACTGATGTCTAACACTTTCATTCCTGCAGTATAATTAGCAAGGTAGTATTTGTCACCTTTCGTATAACCATTATGGTCAATAGCTGTAGTCGTTCCAAAATGATCAAAATCAAATTGCGGATTGTCTAAATCTGTAAAATCAAAAACGATTGCCTTAGTATTAAATCCAAAGTTCTGTTCATCTAACTCATCTCCAACAATAAAATAATTTAAATCTTCCGTAAACCATCCCTGATGGGTATAGGCATCGTTGGTGTAGTTTGCAGTAGAAATTAATACTGGGTTTGCTTTGTCCGTTACGTCTAAAATTACTACCTCATTTTCATTAGAACCCACATAGATTTCTCTTCCTGTGTAGTCTGAATCTGGACCGTTATAGGTTATAACTTGAGCATCATGAGTATAACCACTCCCAGAATATCCTCCTTCTCCAATTGGATTTAAAGGGTCTTGAATATTCACAAAATGAGCACCTCCACTATAATCTGCACCTACACCATAAGCATAACCTGTTTCTTCATTGATAACAATATTATGAGCATTTCCGAAGCCACCATAATGAGCGTCTTCCGTAAATGTTTCTGGAGGATTTGCAACATCTCTTAAACGTGTTAAGTCAAAAATTTGTATTCCATGACCATTAGCTTCACTTACTACAAATGCATAATTATTATAAACTTTAACATCTCTCCATAAACTTGAAGAAGTATGAGTTGGTAATTTACCTAAATAGATTGGATTTACAGGATCTGAAATATCAATAAAAACAGTTCCATTGTTAAGTCCCATTAAAGCATATTCGGTTCCGTCTTGTGGATCCGTCCAACCCCAAGAGTCATTTCCGGAATCAGCATCAAAAGTTGAAAAAGGTATAAAGGATTGTAAATCGTATCCGTTACAAGGATAATCTCCTGCCATGCCATTAAGACATGGAGTTTGACCGATAGCAATAAAACTAGCTAGTAATAAAAAAATGGGGAAGTTTTTTTTCATAATATTTATTTAATTAAATCAATACATAATGGTTTTGATGAAATGTTTTAGCAATTAATTCTTTATTAATTTTATAGATTTTTTATTGTTTATTTTTAGTAAATAAATTCCAGAGGCTAAATTAGAAGTATTTAAGTTAATATTAATTTCTGAATTGTATTTCTTAGACAATAACAATTTACCACTCAAATCATAAATACTTATTTCTGAAATTGGTGTATTTGTTGAATTTAATTCAACAGAATTTATACTTGGATTGGGATATAAACTAAAATTTGATAAAGAATTATCATCCACCGATAAAGTTGATGATTTAACTAAATAAAAGCCAGGTACATAATCTGGACTGCTATATTTTAAACTGGAAATTAGTATATTACCACTTTCAAAATAGGGGTAAACATTCCAAGCTCCATCGTAACCGGCAGAGTTTCCATTAATGAAAACATCAAAATATCCAGTTTCAGTCATATTCCCGTTCGCAATATCCGAAATATCAATAACACGCATACCAGCTTTGTAGTTCGCTAAGTAAAATTTATCTCCATCTACATAACCATTATGATCTGTTGCCGATGTTGGACCACTATATTCAAAGGATAACTGTGGATTGTCTAAATCGGTAAAATCAAAAACTATATTTCTAGTATTAAAACCAAAGTTTAACTCGTCTATTTCATCTCCTAGAATAAAATAGTTTAAATCTTCCGTAAACCAGCCTTGATGTGTATAGGCATCGTTAGTGTAGGTTACAACAGAAATCAATACTGGATTTGTTTTGTTGGTAACGTCTACAATTACCACTTTGTCTTCATTAGAACCTATATAAATTTCTTTTCCTGCATAGTCTGAATCGGGACCGTCGTAAACAACTACTTGTGCATCATGAGTATAGCCACTCCCTGAATATCCTCCTTCTCCAATTGGATTTAAAGGGTCTTGAATATTCACAAAATGAGCACCTCCACTATAATCTGCACCTACACCATAAGCATAACCTGTTTCTTCATTGATAACAATATTATGAGCATTTCCGAAGCCACCATAATGAGCGTCTTCCGTAAATGTTTCTGGAGGATTTGCAACATCTCTTAAACGTGTTAAGTCAAAAATTTGTATTCCATGACCATTAGCTTCACTTACTACAAATGCATAATTATTATAAACTTTAACATCTCTCCATAAACTTGAAGAAGTATGAGTTGGTAATTTACCTAAATAGATTGGATTAACGGGGTTTGAGATATCAAGAAATGCAGTCCCATTATCGAGACCCACTAAAGCATATTCTGTTCCGTCATCAGGATCTGTCCAACCCCATGAATCATTTGCATTTTCAGCTCCAAAATCGGTACAAGGAATAAAAACCTGTAGGTCATATCCATTACAAGGATATTCACCTGCCATACCATTTATACAGGGTGTTTGTGCTTGTAAAATGGAACAGCCAGTAATCAAAATGGAAAGTAAAATATTTTTCATAAGCTTGATTGTTAATTTTAAAGTTTTGTAATGTTTTATTAATATGCTAGTATTGGTTCTGTTAGATTTTTTGTCAATTACAATTAACAGTAAATAAACAATTTAATTCCAATTAACCCTACCAAATTAATGTTAATAATAGCCTAATGTTCAAGTTTTTGTTTTTTTATTACATTAAAAAACTCACAAGACTATATTTTTTTATCTTTACGAATTTAATATTTATACTCATAAAATGAAAATCAAATTATTTGTTATTATTTCAATCTCACTTATTTTTTCTTGTAAAGATGAGAGTGTAAAAGTGATTCCACCTCAGAAAATAAAAGTATATAAGGTTACTTCAAAAACAGTACCGATTTATGAAGAGTTTGTTGGACAGGTTTTTGGTGAAAAGGATATTCCTATTAGAGCTAGAGTGGAAGGCTTTCTAGATGAAATCCATTTTATGGAAGGATCAAATATTGAAAAAGGAAAATTATTGTACGTGATAGATCCCGACCCACAAAAGGAAGCTGTTGCAGCCAAGCAAAGTATGGTAGCACAAGCAAATACACTTTTAATACAAAAAGAAAGTGATTTGAATAGAATTAAACCTTTGGCTGCATTGGATGCAGTCAGTAAACGGGAATTGGATATGGCTCAAGCACAAAGAGATGCTGCTATATCTTCCTTAAAAGCTGCAAATGCAGATTTAAACATAGCAAAAATAAACTTAAGTTATACAAGAATTTTATCACCTATTGATGGTATTATTGGTAGAACATTAGCTCGTGAAGGGGAATTTGTAGGTAAGAATCCAAATCCAGTGATTTTAAATACAGTATCTGATATTAGCAACATAAGAGTTCAATTTTTCTTGTCGGAAAATGAATATTTAAGAATTGCAGAAAAATATTCGAAAGCACAAAGAGATTCTACTAAAGGCGCTGAGGTTAAAAAAATAGCGGTAGAATTATATTTGTCTAATGGAAATTTATTTAATCAAAAAGGGTTACTAGATTTTATTGATAGAAATATTGATACTTCAACAGGGACAATTTTAGTTCAAGCTACTTTTCCAAATCCAGATAAAATCATAAGACCAGGACAATTTGTAAGAGTAAAAGTTAAGGTAATGGATCTTCAAGATGCGCTATTGGTCCCTCAAAAATGTCTTATTGAACTTCAAGGACAATATTCGGTTTTGATCGTGAATAAAGAAAATAAGATAGAGACTGTTCAAGTTGTGATAGGTGAAAAAATACCAGGTTATACCATTATCAAGAGTGGTATAAAAAGTGGCGATCAACTCATTTTAGAAGGTTTACAAAAAGCCAAACCAGGTTTGGCGGTAATTCCTGTTGTGACGGAGTATAAAAACTAATCAACCAAGAAATAATAATTATGTCAAAAGATAAAGGGAACTTTTTTGTACATCGACCTATTGTAGCTATCGTAATTGCTATTTTAATTGTAATTATTGGTTCAGTTTCAATGATTGGGCTACCTATAGAACAATATCCAAACCTTACTCCACCAATTGTACAGGTAAGAGCGTCTTATATGGGTGCTGACGCTATTAGTGTAGAAGAATCTGTTGCAACTCCTTTAGAGCAACAAATCAACGGTGTTGATAACATGATTTATATGAAATCTACCAATGCTAATGACGGTAGTATGGCGATTGATATCTCATTTGAGGTTGGAACAGATCCAGATATGAATACTGTTTTAGCTCAAAACAAAGTATCTGCTGCTGCTGCAAAATTACCTGCACAAGTAACCAAAACTGGAGTAACAACACAAAAGTCTTTACCAAATATTTTAATGTTGATTACCTTAACTTCAGACGGAAGATATAATCAAAATTTTTTAGGAAATTATGCGTTGATCAATATTAAAGATAAATTGGCAAGAACAAAAGGTATTGGGAGAGTTGATGTATTAGGAGCTTCAGATTATTCTATGAGAATATGGGTAAAGCCAGATAGATTATCACAATTAAGCCTTACGGTTCCTGAAATAATAAATGCAATTAATGAACAAAATATAATAGTCCCCGGAGGAAAGTTTGGTGCAGAACCTGCTCCACCAGGCACTGAATTTACTTATACAGTTCGACTTCCAGAACGTTTTAACTCTGAAGAGGCTTTTGGAAATATTATAATAAGAACAGAAGAAGACGGTTCTCAGGTAAAATTGAAAGATATTGCTTCTATTGAATTAGGGGTAGAAAGTTACAATATGAAAGCAAGGTTAAATGGCAAAACTTCAGCTATTATTGCTTTGTACCAAGCACCAGGATCTAATGCAACCGAATTAGCACAAACTATAAAAGATGAGATGAGTTTGTTGGCTGGCGAATTTCCTGAAAGTATAAAATATACTGTTTCTTTAGATACCACAAAAGCAATAGATGCTGGAATTAATGATATTGTAGTTACCTTATTTATCGCTTTATTATTAGTGATATTGGTGGTATTTATTTTTATCCAAGATTGGAGAGCTACCTTAATACCAACATTAGCAATCCCGGTATCCTTGATTGGTGCATTTATGTTTTTTCCTGCACTTGGTTTTACTATAAATGTACTATCGTTATTAGGCCTAGTATTGGCTATTGGTATCGTAGTAGATGATGCCATTGTGGTTGTGGAAGCAGTTCAAGTAAATATTGCAAAAGGAATGAGCGCTAAAGAAGCTACGCTAGATGCCATGCGAAAAGTAACTGCTCCAATTATAGCAACAACCTTAGTGTTGGTTGCAGTATTTATTCCTGTTGCAGGAATGGCTGGAATCACAGGATTGCTATACCAACAATTTGCAATAACTATTGTTGTTTCAGTATTGGTATCTTCTTTAAACGCTTTAACATTGAGTCCAGCTTTATGCTCTCTATTATTAAAAGAACCGAAACCTTATAGAGGGCCTTTAGGATGGTTTTTTGGAAAATTTAATAAGGGAATGGATAAAACTGCTGATTCTTATATGAGTTTTGCCAGTATATTTGGAAGAAAACTGAAAAGATCTGTCATTTTTATTATTTTAATGACAGTTGGTGCCGGTGTTTTTGGAACGTTGGTTCCTGGAGGATTTATTCCTGAAGAGGATATGGGGTATTTCTATGTAAATGTTCAATTACCCAATGCGGCATCTCTCCAAAGATCTGACGTAATTACTAAAGAGATTGAAAATATATTAATAGATATTCCAGAAGTTCAATATATAACAACAGCTACAGGATATAGTATACTTTCTGGAGCAATGATTTCTAATACAGGATTTTTATTCGTTTCCATGACGGATTGGGATGAAAGAGATCGAACGGCTAAAGAAGTAATGTTGGAAGTCAATAAAAAATTAGCAATTGGTGTAAAAGGAGCTCAGGTTTTTGCTTTTGGACCTCCTGCAATTCCTGGTTTAGGAAATGGATCTGGCTTTAGTATCATGCTTCAAGATAAAGGAGGGAATACACCGGAATATCTTGCTGAAAACTCCATGAAATTTATACAAGCTGCCAATGCACGTCCTGAAATAGGTAGAGCAAATACTACTTTTCAAGCAAATGTACCGCAGCGATTTATGGATATAGATAAAGCAAAAGCATTAAAATTAGGTATTAAGTTAAACGATTTGTACACTACAATTGGAGCCTATATGGGAGGCGCATATGTCAATGATTTTACACGTTTTGGACGATTATATAAAACATATATAGAAGCTGAACCAGAATACCGGTTTGACGAAAAGGGGATCAATTCATTTTTTATAAAAAATAATAAAGGAGACATGGTTCCATTGTCTACAGTTGCCACTATAAAACCAATGTATGGTCCGGACTATACCAATCGTTTTAACTTGTATAGATCTGTCGAGGTAACTGGAACTCCAGCGGAAGGGTTTACCTCCGATGATGCCAGAAACGCTTTAAAAGAAGTAGCAGCCCAGACACTTCCCAAAGATATGGGATATGCATGGAATGCGATGTCTTTTCAAGAGGAAAAAGCTTCAGGATCCTTAGGGATTATTCTAACGTTCTCTTTAATGTTTGTATTTTTAATATTGGCAGCTCAATATGAAAGTTGGTCATTACCTTTTTCTATATTAATGGGGACACCATTTGCAATTTTTGGTGCCTTATTTGCGCTTTGGATAGGGAGATTAATAAGTCCAACATATGTAAATAATATTTTTGCTCAAGTTTCATTTGTAATGTTGATTGGAATGGCTGCCAAAAATGCTATTTTAATTATAGAATATGCAAATGATGAGTTTAAAAACGGATCAACTCTTTTTGATGCGGCAATGTCTGCTGCAAAATCGAGGTTTAGACCTATACTTATGACCGCATTTGCTTTTATATTAGGTGTATTTCCATTAGTTATTGCAACTGGAGCAGGAGCAGAGTCAAGAAAAGTAATGGGATTGGCTTTATTTGGAGGTATGGGATTAGCCACTTTCCTTGGAGTATTTCTATATCCTATGTTATTTGTGTTTATTGGTAAAATAGCTGGTTATGAAAAGAAAAGAGATAAAGAAAAATCACAACAATTAAAATCTTCAAATAATTAATGATGAAAATGAAAATTTATACATATCTATTTTTGTTGATTGGAATTGTTTTGGTTCAATCTTGTAAAGTAGGACCCAATTTTTTGCAACCTGAGGAGAAGACTTCTGAAGAGTTTAGGTTTTCTAATAACACCACAGATAGCATTATCAATTTAAAATGGTGGGAGTTATTTAAAGACCCTGTATTGGATACCTTAATAATTACAGCATTACGTGAAAATAAAAATGTAAAGATTGCAGCTAGCAGAATAGAACAGGCAAGAGCAAATGTTGGTTTCACAAAAGCAGACATGGGTCCCAAATTTGCTATTAATGCCAGTGCTAATGGAGGTGATTTTGTAAACGGACTAACTACATTAAATAATCCATCAAATATATTTAGTGCTTCTGCTGGTGTAAATTGGGAACTTGATTTTTGGGGAAAATTTAGAAGGGGTAACGAAGCTGCTCAAGCTCAATTATTAGCATCGTTTTATGGACAAAGAGCCCTTGAAATTTCCCTCATAAGTGAAGTTGCTTACAATTATTTTCAACTTATAGATTATAAAGCTCGTTTGGATATTTCTGAAAGTACATTAGCACTTAGAGATAGTACTTTATTAATTATTCAAGAAAGATTTAACGAAGGTTATACAAACATTATTGATGTTAATCAAGCTCAGATACAAAAAGCAATTGCTCAAGTTTCGATACCACAATTTAAAAGAGCAATTGCTTTTACTGAAAATAATCTAAGTGTTTTATTAGGAAAAACTCCAGAATCAATTTATACCTTAAAAACACTTCAGGATTATAACCTACCAGAAACTATTCCAACCGGAATACCTTCAGGAATATTACAAAGACGTCCAGATATTTTAGAATCTCAAGAATATTACAGAGCATCTAATGCTAATATTGGGGTTGCTCAAGCAATGCGGTTTCCTGCCATAAGTTTAACAGGGGTTTTAGGAGTTGGAAGTACCGAGCTTTCTAGTTTAGTTAGCAATGGTTTAGGTTGGAATGCTGCTGCTGGATTGGTAGCACCTCTATTTGAATGGGGAAAAAATAAAAAACGTGTTGATATCGAAAGAGAAAACGCCTTACAATCACTATTAATGTACGAAAACACGGTACTTAATGCTCTTCTTGAAGTTGATAATTCTTTAATAGAACTTTCTAGTCTAAAAGAAGAATTATACGCCAATAAAGCGATGTTAGACGCCGCAAGTAATGCAAGTTATTTATCGAGAGAAAGATATTATCAAGGTGTTACAAGTTATTTGGAAGTAATTGAAAATCAAGGAGTAGAGTTTAATGCTAAATTGGCTTACACAGAAAATTATCAACGTTTATTGTCATCATATGTATTTTTATATAAATCCCTTGGTGGTGGATGGATTTCACCTGAGGAATTAGAAAAATACACACAGCAATTAGCAGATGAACAAGGAGTAGATGTTTTATCAATTAATAAAGAAAATCTTTTTTATGATGGGCAAATTGTTGATCTTCATTTAACAACTGAAGAAAAACAAGAAAGGAAAGCAGTGAAGAAAGCACTGCGAAAAGAAGAAAGAAAAAGACGTACGCAAGAGCGTCAAAACAGAAAAAATTAAATTTATTTATAAATAATATTATAATGTCAACAAATGCTTTTGTTGGCATTTTTTTTTATAACTATTTTACACTTATTTTTGCGAATCATTACAAATGTTATGCTGGAAAACAAAAACGAATCAAAAACAAATATTTCAGATTTAGGCGAATTTGGTTTGATAGACCATCTTACTAAAAATTTTAAGATTAACCAAAAAAGTACTGTTAAGGGCATTGGAGATGATGCTGCAGTTTTATCAACTGACTCCTCTAAAGAAATTGTGGTAACCACAGATTTGTTAGTAGAAGGAGTTCATTTTGATTTAAGTTATATGCCTTTAAAACATTTAGGATATAAAGCGGTCATCGTAAACTTATCTGATGTCTATGCGATGAATGCGGAAGCTAGTCAGATCACAGTTTCAATTGGTGTTTCAAATCGGTTTCCAGTGGAAGCATTGGAAGAATTATATGAAGGAATTCATACTGCCGCTAAATTTTATAATATTGATGTTGTTGGAGGTGACACTACTTCTTCAAAAAAAGGTTTAATTATTAGTATTACTGCAATTGGTAACGTAAGCAAAAATGAAGCTGTCTTTAGAGACACCGCAAAAGAAGATGATTTACTGGTAGTTTCAGGAGATTTAGGTGCTGCTTATCTTGGCTTACAAGTATTAGAGCGTGAGAAAAAAGTATTTGAAGTAAATCCTCAATCTCAACCAGATCTAGATAATTATTCCTATTTGATAGAAAGACAATTAAAACCCGAAGCACGTAAAGATATTTCTGAATTGTTAAAAAAATTAGAAGTTAAACCGACTTCTATGATAGATATAAGCGACGGTTTGTCTTCTGAAATATTACATATTTGTAAGCAATCAAAAGTAGGTTGTAATTTATATGAAGATAAAATACCCTTAGATCAACAAGTTATTTCGACTTGCGAGGAATTTAAATTAGACAGTACTACGATTGCATTGAGTGGTGGGGAAGACTATGAATTGCTTTTTACAGTAAGTTTGGGAGACTTTCCAAAAATAAAAGCCAATCCAAACCTTTCTATAATTGGACATATCACTAACGAAAAAGAAGGAGTACACTTAATCACTCGTGGTAACGAAAAAATTCCATTAATCGCTAGAGGATGGAACTCATTAGATAGTAATCAAGAATAATTAAGACGCTTGTTGAAGTTGTTTCTTTTTGAAAAAAGCCGATAAACAAGTATTTGCTTTTCTATTCTTAAAATTAAGTATTTCCAACCCTCCAGAAAAAACATTGGTAAATTCCTTGTTACAGTTTTTACATTGGTATTCTTTTATATGATTGGTAATGTTGTTTGTAATGATAAATTTGTGTCCAAATGTTGAGCATAATATGCCAGAAAAGTTAAACTCATTGTTTGATAAATTTTGATTCATAATTCACATTTAAAAGTAGGACTAAACTTACAATTTATATGTAATACATCGGTTAAAAATTATAAAAAATCGATAAAACGCATAATTTTAACAATTTCATTAATGTTTTCATTGATACTCATATGCCCAGAATTTACTTTTAAAAATTTTGAATGACTTTTATTTGCAATTTTTCTAGAAATAGAAAAAGGTATTATAGGATCCTTAATACCAGAAATCATAATTTTTTTGCCTTTAAAAGATGTTAAAACGGAAGTTCGATCTTTTCTATTTTTCATTCCTTTGATAGCAGCAATGATCCCATCAACTTTAAGGTTTTTAGCTTCTTCTATAAATTTATCTATATGTTGTTGAAATTCTTTTTTGTTGTTTTTAGGGAATAATGCTGAAATTGCCATTTTCACAAAAACTTCTTTATTGTATTTAATGATTTTAATAAAGTGATCTCTATTTATTTTTTTTTCTGCGGAATCTTTTTCAGTAGTAGAATTCAATAAAATAAGTGCATTTACTTTTGATTCATATTTCTCAGTAAAAGCAAGGCTAATATATCCTCCCATCGAATGACCTATAAAACTTGCTTGATCAATATTATTTTTTTCTAATATAAAATTGATGACTTCAGCCATTAATTCCATGCTATGAATCTCAGCCATGCAACCACTTTTGCCATGACCAGGTAAATCTATTATTATGACTTTATTTTTCTTTGATAATAAAGGTACTAATTCATCCCAAATAGAGGAACTTAATAAAAATCCGTGCAAAAGAACTATACAAGGGCCTTTTCCTATTATGTTATAATGAATAGGTGTTTGGTTGAAGTGAGTAATCATTTTTATATATTTAGCGGAACAAATGTCTCAGTTTGAAACAAAGTAAACAAACCCTGGTAATTGCTTTTGCATTATTTTCTTTATTTTTTGGAGCAGGAAATCTAATACTCCCTCCTTTTTTAGGATATAATGCTGGAGATGGATGGTTTTGGGTGCTTATTGGATTTTCAATTTCTGCTGTGATTATACCCATATTGGCTATATATGGACATGCAAAGTTACAAGGAACAATATTAGATTTTTCCAATAAGGTGTCTCCAACTTTTGCTATTCTTTTTTCAATTTTGATTTATCTTATAGCAATTGCATTACCATCTCCAAGAACAGCTTCGTTTACCTATGAAATGGCTATAGAACCTTTTTTTCAGATTTCATCCTTAGAATTAAGCAGTATATATTTTGCCCTGGTATTGGTCTTTGTTTTGAACCGTAACAGAATGCTGAGTATTATTGGAAAATTTTTAACTCCATTAATAGTATGTATACTTTTAATAATTATTTGTTTAGGCTTATTTACGGAGGTGGCATCCGTTCGAGACTCCATATTTAATAATTCTTTTGCGGAAGGAATTCTTGAAGGATATCAAACCTTTGACGCTATTGGAGGTGTCGTAGTTGGAGGTGTTGTCGTTGTTTCACTATCTCTTCAAGGAGAATTCAATTACGAAGAAAAGAAAAAAATGATTATAAGATCTGGTTTATTCGCTGGGCTTGGATTGTTTTTAATTTATGGGGGTTTAATTGTCTTAGGCGCTCATAATAGTAACGTATTAGTTATTGATAATCGCACCGAGTTATTAAGTGTTTTAAGTATTCAAAATTTAGGAAATATTGGGAATGTGTTTTTATCAGTTTTGATAGCATTAGCATGTTTTACAACGGCAGTAGGAATTGTAACAGGAACAGCAGACTTTGTAAAAGGATTATTAGGTAATTCTCAAAAAGCCTATAGAATTACCGCAATCATAGCTTCTATTTTAGGAGTAATTATCGGACAATTTAATGTGAATTATATAATCAATATTGCATTGCCGATTTTAATGTTTATTTATCCAATTACTATTGTACTAATAATTTTAAATGTTTTACCTGAAAATTGGGCTTCAACTTTAGTTTTTAGAGGCGTGGTTTTAGCAACTTTTATTTTTAGTATTCCTGACTTTTTAAAGTTTCTTATTGCTGAAGAAAACCTGTTTACCTTAAAAGAAATGATTCCATTATCAGAATATAGTTTGGGATGGGTATTACCAGCTATAATTGTTTTTTTATTATTTAACCTTGTTAGTTTTGGAAATAAAAAAACCGATATAATTAATAGTTAACAGTATCGGTTATTATAAAAATTTAAGTTTTTAAGAATTCATGATAGCTTCAATTTCTTCCGCTTCAATCGGTATATTTCTCATTAAATTTAATGGCTCCCCATTTTTTTGTATTACAACATCATCCTCCAACCGTATTCCGAAACCTTCATCAGGAATATAAATTCCAGGTTCCACAGTAAAAACCATATTCGCTTTCATCGGCTCCCAAAGTAATCCATAATCGTGAGTGTCTAATCCCATATGGTGAGAAGTGCCGTGCATAAAATATTTTTTATAAGCTGGCCAATTCGGATCTTCATTTTGGACATCTACTTTATCAATTAATCCTAATCCTAATAATTCAGAGGTCATTAATTTACCAACTTCTATATGATAATCTGCCCAATCAGCTCCAGGAACTAGTAATTTTGTAGCTTCTTTTTTTACTCGATTTACAGCATCATAAACATTGCGTTGCCGCTTGGTGTATTTTCCATTTACTGGAATGGTTCGAGTCATATCACTACTATAATTAGCATATTCTGCTCCTACGTCTAATAAAATTAAATCACCATCATTACAAGATTGGTTGTTCTCAATATAATGAAGAACATTGGCATTATTACCACTGGCTATGATTGGTGTGTATGCAAAACCTTTTGAACGATTTCTTAAAAATTCGTGCATAAATTCTGCTTCAATTTCATATTCCTTAACTCCTGGTTTTACGAAATTTAAAACTCGCCGCATTCCTTTTTCAGTAATATCACATGCTTTTTGTAACAAGTCTAATTCAATGGGGTCCTTTACGGATCGTAGTCTTTGCAAAATAGGATTGCTTTTTGCAACACTATGTGCTGGATATTTATTTAAGAGTTTTTTAGTAAAACGTGCTTCTCTTGTTTCGGTTTCAATAGTAGCTCTATAATGTTCGTTTGTATTGATATGAACCGTATCGCATTGTGCCATTAATTCTGCCATTATTTTTTCCATTTCATGAATCCAATAGACAGTTTTAATTCCACTAACTTCTAGCGCTCGTTCTTTACTTAGTTTTTCGCCTTCCCAAACAGCAATGTGGTCGTTCGTTTCTTTTAAAAATAATAATTCACGTTTTTTTTTATCAGTTGCGTCTGGAAACATCACTAAAACGCTTTCTTCTTGGTCAACTCCACTTAAATAGTAAATATCCCTATGTTGCTGAAAAGGCATCGTACTGTCAGAACTAATTGGATATATATCATTGCTATTAAAAACAGCAATACTATTTGGCTTCATTTTAGCCATAAAATTTCTTCTATTTTTAATAAACAATGCTGAATCAATTTGGTGATATTTCATTCTATTATATTAAATTAATTTATCAAATTTAATTAAAGACTTTTGAATATCGAAAGAGCCGCTCTTTTTTTTATAATAATAATTTAACGTAAGTCTAGAATCATTCTAAATAAATGGGAAAATAGTTTTTGTAGCTTGGTCAGAAAATGATTCAGTTGTACATTTGTATCAGAATAAATTAATAAAAAATGAGTGGAATTTTAAGTTCTTCAATAGGCAGAAAATTCGCTATGGCGATATCTGCTTTCTTTCTAATAGTTTTTCTATTGCAGCATTTTGTAATAAATATACTTTCTGTATTTAATCCAACTGTATTTAATCAAGTTTCACACTTTATGGGTACTTTCTGGTTAGTACAATATATATTGCAACCAATATTAATCTTAGGAGTCATATTTCACTTTGTAATGGGCTTTGTTTTGGAAATAAAAAATAATAAATCTCGAGAAATTAAATATTTCAAGAATGACGGAAACGCTAACTCTTCTTGGATGAGTAGAAATATGATTTGGAGTGGATTAGTAATTTTATCATTTATGATATTACATTTCATAGATTTTTGGATTCCAGAAATTAATACAAAATATATCGTAGGAGATATGAGTGGGATGCACAATGGAGATTTTAGGTACTATGCTGAATTGGTTGAGAAATTTCACAACCCACTAAGAGTTGGAGCTTATTGCTTAGCTTTTGTGTTTTTAGCATTGCATTTATTACACGGTTTTAATTCAGCATTTCAATCGATTGGAGCTAATAACAAATATACAAAAGGCATAAGTAGTTTTTCAAAATTATACGCTATAGGAATCCCTCTAGGGTTTATTTTTATTGCATTATTTCATCATCTAAAACAAACTTTATAAGATGGCGCTAGATTCAAAAATACCTCAAGGACCCTTAGCGGATAAGTGGACAAAACATAAAAACGATATTAATCTCGTAAATCCAGCAAATAAACGTCTTATCGATGTCATTATAGTTGGAACAGGATTAGCAGGTGGCTCTGCAGCGGCAACTTTAGCTGAACTAGGTTATAATGTAAAAGCATTTTGTTTTCAAGATTCACCACGTAGAGCACATTCAATTGCAGCTCAAGGTGGTATAAATGCAGCAAAAAATTATCAAGGAGATGGAGATTCTACTTACAGGCTTTTCTACGACACTGTAAAAGGTGGAGATTATCGATCTCGTGAAGCTAATGTATATCGTTTAGCTGAGGTGTCTTCAAATATTATAGACCAATGTGTTGCTCAAGGGGTACCCTTTGCACGTGATTATGGAGGATTACTTGATAATCGTTCCTTTGGTGGAGTATTAGTTTCAAGAACGTTTTATGCCAAAGGTCAGACTGGACAACAATTATTACTAGGAGCTTATTCTGCAATGAATCGTCAGATTGGACGTGGAAAAATTAAAATGTACAACAGACATGAAATGTTAGATGTTGTAATTGTTGATGGTAAAGCTAGAGGAATTATAGCACGAAATTTAGTTACAGGAGAGATTGAAAGACATTCTGCTCATGCCGTCGTTTTGGGAACTGGAGGTTATGGGAATGTATTTTTCTTATCTACTAATGCTATGGGATCTAATGTTACTGCTGCATGGAAAGCTCACAAACGTGGAGCATATTTTGCAAATCCTTGTTATACACAAATTCATCCAACCTGTATTCCTGTTTCTGGAGATCACCAGTCTAAACTAACATTGATGTCGGAATCATTGCGTAATGATGGTCGTATATGGGTTCCTAAACATAAAAAAGATGTAGAGGCTATTAGATCTGGAAATTTAAAGCCAACCCAACTTGCCGAAGAAGATAGGGATTACTACTTGGAGAGGAGGTATCCAGCCTTTGGTAATTTAGTGCCACGTGACGTTGCCTCTAGAGCAGCTAAAGAACGTTGTGATGAAGGGTATGGCGTAAATGCCACTGGTGAAGCGGTTTACTTAGATTTTGCTGCAGCAATTTTACGTTATGGAAAAGAACAAGCTCATGTAAAAGGACTTAGCGAAAACGATGAAACCTTGATTAATAAACTTGGAAAAGATGTTGTTAAGGCCAAATATGGGAACTTATTTCAGATGTATGAAAAAATAGCTGATGAGAATCCATATGAGACTCCAATGATGATTTATCCCGCTGTACATTATACGATGGGTGGAGTTTGGGTTGATTATAACTTACAAACTACAATTCCCGGATTATACGCTATTGGAGAGGCAAACTTTTCTGATCATGGAGCAAATAGGCTAGGTGCTTCTGCTCTAATGCAAGGCTTAGCAGACGGTTATTTCGTATTACCATATACCATTGGAGATTATTTGTCGCATGATATTCGAACAGGGACTATTTCAACCGACTTACCAGAATTTGAAGAAGCGGAGAGAAAAGTTACAGAAAGTATAGCACACTTTATAAATAATAAAGGGTCTAAATCTGTTGATTATTTCCACAGACGTTTGGGTAAGATTATGTGGGATAAATGTGGAATGTCCCGTAACGAAAAAGATTTAAAAGTTGCAATTGAAGAAATTTCTGCTTTGCGTAAAGAGTTTTATAAAGAAGTTCTAGTTCCAGGAACTGCGGATGAGTTTAATGAACAATTAGCAAAAGCAGGGCGAGTAGCAGATTTCTTAGAATTAGGAGAATTATTTGCTAAAGATGCTTTATTAAGAGAAGAATCAGCGGGTGGTCATTTTAGAGAAGAGTATCAAACACCAGAAGGAGAAGCTATGCGCCGAAAAGAATTTCAATTTGTATCTGCTTGGGAGTATAAAGGAGAACCAAAGGATGCTGTATTACATGAAGAAGTATTGGAATACAACAATATAGAGGTAAAAGAAAGATCATATAAATAATAAGGTTAGATGAATTTAACGTTAAAAATTTGGCGTCAGAAAAACGCAAACGATAAAGGAAAGATGGTAGATTATCAAGTCTCTGATATATCTCCAGACATGTCTTTTCTTGAAATGTTAGATGTATTAAATAACGAATTAATTGAAAAAGGAGATTCTCCAGTTGCTTTTGATCATGATTGTAGAGAAGGGATATGCGGTATGTGTTCTCTATATATCAATGGTGAAGCTCATGGCCCTGGCAGGAAAATAACGACCTGTCAACTACATATGCGTATGTTTAAGGATGGTGACACTATTTATATAGAGCCATTTAGAGCAAAAGCATTTCCCGTAATAAAAGACCTTGTAATTGATAGAGGCGCTTTCGATAGAGTACAATATGCAGGAGGTTTTATTTCTGTAAATACTTCAGGAAATACACAAGATGCAAATTCAATTCCGATTTCTAAACATGCTGCGGATGAAGCTATGGATGCTGCAACTTGTATCGGTTGCGGAGCCTGTGTAGCTACATGTAAAAACTCCTCAGCAATGTTATTTGTTGGCGCAAAAGTTTCGCAATATGCATTATTACCTCAAGGTAAAGTTGAAGCAACAGATCGAGTATTGAATATGATACATCAAATGGATGCCGAAGGTTTTGGGAACTGCACAAACACTGGAGCTTGTGAAATAGAATGCCCTAAAGGAATTTCTTTAGAGAATATTGCTCGAATGAATAGGGAATATTTAAAAGCGAGTTTGAAAGGATAGGTTTATTTCTTTTAAATACTAATAATTTATTTAAACAGATCTTAGCCCAATTAGATAGCTATAATTGATGATTTTTTGCAAATTATAAAAAAGCTAATTTATTTTTGTTTATTACAACAGTAAAATTACTTTTATAAAATGATTTCAAAATTACCTAATATAACTACTTCCATTTTTACTGTTATGAGTAAAATGGCTTCCGATTATAACGCATTAAATCTCTCACAAGGTTTTCCAAATTTTAAGAGTGATTCTTATTTAATTGAGCTTGTTAATAAAGCGATGGCAGAAGGTTATAATCAATATGCGCCAATGTCGGGATATTTAGAATTAAGAGAAACAATTTGCGATAAAACAAAATTGTTACACTCAAAAAAGTACAACTCTGACACTGAAATAACAATAACAGCAGGCGCTACTCAAGCCATTTTTACAGCAATTGCAACGGTTATAAATAAAGATGATGAAGCCATTATTTTTACTCCCGCATACGATTGTTATAGTCCTGCAATTGAGTTATTTGGAGGAATAACAATTCCGGTTCAATTAAAAGCACCTTTTTTTAAACCCAATTGGGAAAAAGTAGAAGATAAAATTACTCATAAAACAAAACTTATCATTGTAAATACTCCACACAATCCTAGTGGTATGATTTTTTCGGAAGGCGATATGCTTTACTTGCAAATTCTAGCAGAAAAATACAATTTAATAGTTATTAGCGATGAGGTTTATGAACATATTATTTTTGACGGCCTTATTCATCATAGTGCATCAAAATTTTCAGAATTAGCTTCAAGGAGTTTTATAATTGGATCGTTTGGAAAAACGTTTCATAATACCGGATGGAAAATAGGGTATTGTTTAGCTCCAGAAAACCTGATGAATGAATTTAAAAAAATTCATCAGTACAATGTGTTTAGTGTTAATACTCCAGTACAAAAAGCCCTGGCTGAATATTTAGAGACAGCAGCACACTATTTAAGCCTTTCTAGTTTTTACCAACAGAAAAGAGATGTTTTTTTAGAATTAATAAAGGATTCGAAGTTTAAAATTATTCCTTCAAAAGGTACGTATTTTCAAATGTTAGATTTTTCTGATATTTCAAATGAAAGTGACTTTGTTTTTGCTGAAAGATTAACAAAGGATTATAAAATAGCCACCATACCAACTTCAGGTTTTAATGAAAATCAAGAAGATTTTAAACAAATTAGAGTTTGTTTTGCAAAAACTGAAGAAACACTAATCTCAGCAGCAAAAATTATTAATACTATATAACTATTGCTTTTTTAAATGAATTAATTTCATCAATCATATACTGAGCTTGTCGATTGAAACTATAAAACAACAATAATTTTAGACCCATGAAAGAAGTATTAAAAATTTCTATTATTCAATCAGATTTATTTTGGGAAAATCCAGCTGCAAATCGTTTGATGTTTTCTGAAAAAATTAGCCAAATTTCAGAACAAACAGATCTTATTATTCTTCCAGAAATGTTTACAACAGGTTTTACAATGAATGCTATGAAACTTGCTGAATTAGAAAATGGGGAAACACTTATTTGGATGAAGAATCAGGCTCTAAAAATGAATTGTGCAATCACGGGAAGCTTAATAATATCTAAAAATAATTTTTTTTACAACAGATTGTTTTTTGTTTTCCCTTCTGGAGATTATAAAATATATGATAAACGACACACCTTTACTTTGGCAGGAGAACAACATACGTTTGCTTCAGGTAACCAACGATTGATTGTGGATTTATTAGGATGGAAAATTTGTCCTTTAATTTGTTATGATTTACGTTTTCCAATTTGGGCTCGAAATACCGAAAATTACGATATACTTCTTTATGTTGCAAACTGGCCAGAAAGAAGAATTGCTGCTTGGGATACTTTATTAAAAGCGCGTTCAATCGAAAATATGGCTTATTGTATTGGTGTTAATAGAACAGGAAAAGACGGAAATAAACATCGATATATCGGACATTCTGCAGTTTACAATGTGTTAGGAGAACAGATTTCGACTCTTAATAATGAAGGTGATTTCACCGAAACTATGGAACTAAAAAAATCGCATATTGAACTCAATAGAGAACATCTTCAGTTTTTAAATGACCGAGATGAATTTACTCTAAATTAAAGGTTTCTACTAAACTCCAATTAGGTCGGATTTCAATTTTTTTAGGGTAATATAAGACTGTTTCTGGCTGGATTTTTTTAAGATAACTTCCAGTATCCCAACGTTTGTTTTTGTTTTCATCGTAGATAATACGAATGTAATATTCTCCTGGGTTTAAATATTCAAATAAAATGGTTTCATCGCCTGTATAGTATTTTTCTTGAATAACTTCATACTTGGTATTCACTAGTTGAACAAGTATAGGTAATTGTTTAGGTTCGCTTAAAACCAAATTTAGTGTTCCATAATCTGAATTATCTTTGGTCCTAACCCTAACATTAATTGTATCGTTTGTTTGTTCAAAAAAGTCGATAAATGCTCCAGGTAATAATTGAATCGCATAGGATTCTGTTGTTTTTATATCAAAATTTAAAAAGGCTGTATTGAACCGATAATCAATAACTCCTTTAAAAGGGATTATAGCAGAATCCTTATTGATTATGGTTACTTTTTCAGAATTAAATAATGTTAAAGGAGTGGTAGCAGAAAATTTAAGGGTATCCCTCGGAGTTAAAACTCCAGCATTTATAGGTTTTACTAACAATGTGTCAACAAATAAATCACGCATTTTAGTTACTACAGTGTCTAAATTATTTTTATTTTTTAATGTAAATATTAATGAATCATTTTCTACGAAAGGTTTAAACCAATAATGTAGGGTATCAGATTTTAAATCTTTATAGCTTGTAGATTCAAAATCTTTTGGTACTGATGACTTTAATTCAATCTTTAAATTTTTAGCATCTCCACTATAACCAAATATGATGTGATTTTTACTTTCATGTTTAGGTTTTTTGATTGTATAGCTTTCTGGTTCTTTAAATGTATTAATTGTAAAAGAGCTATCAATAGGCAGGCTAATCATTCCCTCTAAAAAGCCTATTTTATCATATTTTGGTTGAAAGATATAATCATTTGTTTTGTCCTTCAAAGCAATTAAAAAATAGGTTCCTTCTTTTAAATTAGTAAGTTCAAATTCTTCACTTTCCTCTTTTGTAGTTGTGATGTAAGTTGGTTTTTCAAAATAAATTACAGAATCATTAAAGGCTTCATTTACCTCGTATAGCATGACTGTTGTTGTGCCTTCAGGATTTAACAGGAGAGGATCTTTAACGGTTCCTTTTAAATTTAAGCTATCAATAAAATCTCCAGTAGAAAAGATATATTTAAAATATTTCAAAACATTTCCCTCGGTATAGTCAACAATACTTTTTCCAAAATTAAATGAGTAAGTAGTATTTTTTTTTAGGGTATCTTTAATGTTTATTTTAATAAATTTCCCAGTACTTAATGGGCTTATTTCTGGTTGATACTTTAAGGGGGGAGAAATAATTAACTCTTTATTAATATCTATTAGCTTGATGTATTCGTCAAAATAGATTTTAATTTCATCATCAGTAAAGTTAATACTATAATTTTCTGGCTTGTATTTTATAATAATTGGTGGAATTGAATCTTTTGATCCACCGGAAGGATTCCCTCTTTTTGCACAATTAACAAATGTTAGTACAACAAAAAATAAGATAGCAAAATAAAATATGCGACGCATCATGATCACAAAAATAAACAAAATAGTTAAGCGATGGCTATGGTTGCAATACTAAGTTTCACGTGCTTGCTTTTAAATATTTGTAGCGCACATTTTTCTATTGTTGCACCAGTTGTAATAATATCATCAACTAATAAAATATGTTTGTCATTTATTAAATGAGGATGTTTTATTTTAAATATCTCTTCAGTTTGAAAACGTAAAAATCGTTGTTTAAATACTTGAGAATCAGTTTTAGATTCTTTTGTTAAAATAGTATCAACATATGGAACTTGTAAAGCTTTAGCTATTTCAAACCCAAACCCCTCCACTTGATTATAGCCCCTTTTTTTTAATTTTTGTTTATGTAAAGGGACAGGAATTACCATTTCAATATTTTGATAATCTTTATGAATTGCCAATTCTGCTCCAAGCCATTTTCCAAAAAAGGAACTTATATGTTGCTGACCCTTATATTTTAAATTGTGAAGTAATTCTTGTGTAATTCCTCTTTTTTGAAATTTAATAATAGCTGTTGCATTTTCCACTAAAAATTTTCCATAGAATAGTTGTTTCATACTTCCATCTTTTGTGTTGTGATGACTAATAATTGGGAGGCTATGTCTGCATTGTGTGCAAATAACCTCTTCCCTTTTTAATAAAATAGTCTTACATCCACCGCAAACTTTTGGAAATAAAAGATTTAACATAAAATATATTATTTTTTATTTTTTATCGTTATTTAATTGAACACTTAAAATAATAACCATGGATACAGAAGAAAGTAATAATAAGTTTAAAATAATTGTAGGGATATTAACACTATTATTAATAGTGTTGGCTGTTTATACAGTAACTTTATTTAATGAAAATAAAGATACAGTAACTATTTTACAAGACCAAAAATCTAATATTGAATCAGAATTACAAGAATTAATTGCAAATTATGATGAAGTAATTCAGGACAATAAAATTAAAGATAAAGACCTTCTAGAAGCAAGAGAGCGAATAGAAGTATTGCTTAATTCTGTGAAAGATTCAAAAGCAAATGTCGCTTTGATACGTCGTTACAAATCCGAAATTGGAAAATTAAAAGATGAAAGAACATTTTTATTTAAAAAAGCAGATAGTTTAATTGCTGTTAATAAACTGATAGTTGCTGAAAGAGATAATGCATTTTTAGAATTAGATGAGACGATAAAAGCAGTGGATTCGGTTTCTGCAGAAAATCAAGCAATGGCAGATAAGATTAAATTAGGTGCCGTAGTTCGTGCAATAGATTTAAATGGTGCTGGAGTTATTGTTAGGAAGAGCGGTAAAATTATAGATACTCAACGCTCAAAAAGAGCAGATAAAATTAGAGCTTGTTTTGCACTTACTCCAAATGCTATTGCAGAAAAAGGAGATCGCATGCTTTATATTCAAGTAATCAATCCAAAAAATAATTTATTAGGTAAAAAAGAGGTTTTAGAGTTTGAAAATGGAACTTTAAATTACAGTACTTCAATAAAAGTATTTTATGAAAATGAAGAGCTAGATGTATGTTCTATGGTAGCTGCAAATAAAGATGATCTATTAGAAGGGTTGTATACAATTAATGTTTTTGATGGAGCAAAACTAATCGCAACTTCAAAAATGACATTGAAATAAAATTTTAATATTAAATAATCGAAACCGTTACGAGCTAATCGTAACGGTTTTTTTATTTTTGCGCTATGGCAAATGAAGATTTATTTAAAAAAGTAATATC